>Shorty_p1__coassemble_2018_pt1 | contig 11869 bp, 14 predicted proteins | sample Shorty_p1__metabat2_high_PE_005 | metagenome-assembled genome bin Shorty_p1 | reverse complement strand
CATTAAAGTTCAAACATTCACTTGTTGTGATATATTACTTAAGACGATACGTCACGAAAGGAGATTTATGAACTTAACTAAAAAATTAATGAGCTCAGCATTAGCATTAGCGATGTTAGCCGGTTGTTCTTCCAACACACCCGCAACAACTGATTCAACTGCTTCAGCTGCGCCAAGTGCAACGGAAGGTTGCAGTGCAACTGGATAATTGAATTTAGATGCAATCAATGAATACTTAAACACAAGTGCAGACTTAGGTGAAGGTACCATTGGTAATGCAGTGGCATTAATTCCAATTGATCACATCAATGGACCAAGAGAAGAAAGTGATTTCTATGCATTTGTAAACTTCAAATATGAAGCAAGAAACTACATTAAATACCAAATTACTTACTTATCTTGTACATGCCGTAGTGCAGACGTTAACTATTGGATGACAGCTTATGTTGAATTGACATTACCTGAATCTAAAGATATCAATGATTCTCAAGTAAGATTCTTATCATTTGACCGTGATTCACAAGATCACTACACAGCTGGATTCTGGGGTGATAGTAACCCAACACCTGCCGGTGCAACTTACGAAGATTTCAAAGAACAATACATTCCATTCTTCACTGATAAAGATTATGCATACATCCAAACTTTAAGTACAACGGATGATATTGCTGCTGAAGATTACAGTGCTGGTGAAGGAAGAGAAGGATATACATTGGATACTTTCTCCGGAAGTAGTGTTTCTACAAACAACATCATTCGTATGTTAAATGCATTGTTTGAATACCATGCAACCGACGATTATTTCACACAAGCGTAATTTACGTTTAAAGGAGAATTGAAGAAATGAAAAAATTATTATCTGCTTTAACAGCTATTGCTTTATTAGCAGGCTGCGCAAGCCAACCTAAAACAAGTGAAGCTCCAACTACTGAAGCAACTACAACTGAAGCACCTGTTGCTGAAGTAACAAAAGCTGAATTACCAGCTGCTCGTGATACAAGCAAAATGTACACTCCTGGTAAAGATCAACCAGAAACAGCTTGTACAGAAGATACTTACGCTGCAGGATGCTCTGGTGTATCTGTAGATAACTTAGTAGATTACTTAGGTAGAGACGATGTATTATACATCGACTTACGTGACTATGTTGACTATAGCAAATCACACTTAAGAAACTTCGAATGCATTCCTTACTTTGCTTTAATTTTTGATAAAGAAGCAGGTAGTGAAGGTAAACCACAATTATATAGTGGTGATGTAACTGCTCCTGTTGCAACTTACGAAGAAAGTGATGACTTATTGGAAGAATACTTCCCTAAAGATAAAACAATCTTCTTCATGTGCCAATCTGGTGGTCGTGTAAGCCAATTAATGACTTTATTAGCTGCTAAAGGTTATGACATGAGCAAAATCTACAACGTTGGTGGTATGGGTCAATTCACTGATGCTGCATTTGAACCATATACAGTTAATGCATTGGAAGCTGAAGTAACTGCAACTTATGCGTTCAACGGTTTAACACCAGCTGCTCAATAATAATTTAAGTTAACCTAATTAACTATAAAGGGACTTCGTATGGAGTCTCTTTTTATGCATTCATTAATGTTCTCATGGACCCATGTGAGTCCATTTATTTATCATATTACCTCTGTCATAAATGAAATCAGAGGTGCTATTTATAATTAGGAAAATTATTCTAAAAACCTTGATATGAGTTAATTAAAAAGGATAGATTATTATGATTCAAAAGGATTTCTTTCAATTTAAATTAGAATTCATTGTATGTATATTACTGCTTACAATTGCTGTTTTTCCACTATATTTGACAGTGTGATTTTAACATCATTATTAGAAGCAATCATAAATAAATCATTTAATGCAGTATTGTGTGCAATAGTAGAAGAAATTTTCATTTCCACATTACTATTAATGAGTAAGTATTTCCAAAATCGCGTACAGACTGGCCTTATACGTAAAATGCGTTTAAGTCCGTAAATGATCCCATAAATAGTCAAATGCTTAGTCTTATCCAAGCTATTATGGCTAATGATTTTACCCATATTGATTTAATCTGTCAGAAGATTTCATTGAACGAATTGTTGGCTAATTTAATGGAGCTTATTGAACGCTTACGCTTTGATTTTTATTCAAAAATGCAAACATATGATTAAGTAACATTTCACGCAACAAATCTTCTAAAACTCATCAACTAAAAAGAGTCTTATTAAGACTCCCTTTTTTACATACTTGCAACGTTTTCTATACCTTCACGATTTAAACGGAATGTATGCCACTCATCCATCGTGAATGCTCCTAACTTTTTATAGAAAGCAATGCTTGGTTCATTCCATTTTAAACATACCCATTCCATACGACCACAATCTTTTTCAATGGCTTTTTTTGCTAAATGAATAAATGTTTGTTTACCGTAACCATTTTTACGATATTGCGGATCAATGAATAAATCTTCCACGTAAAGTCCGGCTTTGCCCGTAAATGTTGAATAATTATAGAAATATAAAACAAAACCGATCACTTGATCGTTCACTTGTAAAAAATCACAATGCGTAATCTTTTCATCAAACATCCATTTTTTAACATCATTCGGATTCGTATGAACAGAATCACTCATTTTTTCATATTCAGCAATTCGTTTAATATACGTAACAATTAAATCGATATCATTTTCAGTTGCGCTACGAAATTTTAATTCACTCATAATACCCTCTACTTAACCAAAAAGAAATACACTAATACAACAATACCTAACACAATCCGATACCAACCAAATACTTTAAAGTCATGCTTTTTAATGTAACCCATTAAAAAGCGAATAACAATCCAACTGGTAATAAAAGCAACAATCATACCTACGGCTAAGATGGTAAGTTCCATACTCGTAAAGGCAAAACCAAATTTAACTATTTTTAGTAACGATGCACCAAACATAACAGGAATTGCTAAAAAGAAAGTAAATTCTGCAGCTACTGTTCTCGATACGCCTAATAATAAGGCACCGACAATTGTTGCCCCAGAACGTGATGTTCCAGGGAAAATGGCAGCAATTAATTGGAATACACCAATCCATAAAATTGTTTTAAGATCCAATTGTTTTAAACTACGAATTTTAGGTTTTTTATTGGCATGATTTGTTTCAATAACAATAAATGCAACTCCAAATAGAATTAACATGATTGCGACGGTAACGTAGTTATAAAATAATGCTTCAAATACATCATCAAATAAAATACCAATGACTCCAGCAGGGATACATGCAATCACTATCTTTACCCATAGAGTAATAATATCTTGGTCCACATAACTTAACCAACCATTGGATTTTACTGGCTTTTTGCAATGCTTTTTAAACGGGAAAATTTCATTCCAGAATAATAAGACAACAGCAAAGATTGCCCCTAATTGAATGACCACTTCAAACATAGAATAGAATGATTCACTAACGTTTAATGGCCAAATTTCATTTAATAAGATCATATGTCCGGTCGAACTAATTGGAAGCCATTCCGTAATACCTTCCACAATACCAAAGATAAAAGCTTTAATAATATCTAACATTTTTATACCTCAAACTTTAATCATTATACATGAGAGCTACTATTGACTCAACCTAACAAAAAGGAGCATAGCCCCTTTTAAATTATTAATTAATGTGAATGATTGGATACATATTTGGGATGGGTTAAGTAATAGTGATATGCATGTTCAATTTGCTCAATTGCCCATTCAATACCATTATCTGTGTTAATCATTAAATCAAAGTTATAACAATTTCCCCATTTATAGCCAGTAAAGTATTCATAATAACCAGCTCTTTTTTTATCCATCTTTTTAATAAAAGCACGGTAATCATTGGTTTGTACATCGTATTCTTCTTTTACCCGTTCAATACGTCGATTCAAAGACCCATAACAATATACTTTAAGGCATTGTTCATCACTTAATACATAATCCGCACAACGTCCAACAATAATGCATGGTTTTTTTGCTGCTTCACGAATCACTTCACTTTGTGCAATAAATACTTGATCACTTAATGGTACTGCCAATCCGCTATTGGCTAATCCCATATCTAACCCGCTTAAGAAAAAACTATGGGGTTGTTGGGATTCTATGTCTTTAATATAATCTTGACTTAACCCGGTTACTTTCGCTGTTTCTTCAATGATTTTACGGTCATATAACGGAAGATTTAACTTTTCCGCTAAACCTTCTGCAATCAAATGACCTCCACTGCCATATTGACGTCCAATTGAAATAATCATAAATCTGCCTCCGACTATTGATAATTCTATTTTATTCTTTTTAAACTAAATTACACAATAAGAATAAAATTAATGAAAATATTTTGAAAATAAAAAAATAGGACACTCCAAGAGTGACCTATATTTATAAGTTATTTTGTTAATTCTTCTTGGTGAGAAGCAAACATGTATTCGTCTATTGTATCTTTTACACGATCTTTAATCAATGCATTGGCTTCCAAAGCTAATTCATGATTTCTTACTTTAGTGTATTGAATTGGCATGAATTGACTTAATAAACTTAATGGAATATCCACTTTATTCATGTTATCCACTAATTTATTAACAGCAGCTTCCACTGCTTCACTTGGTAAGTAATACCGGCAACGATCCGAGAAACTGTAAGCACGTTTAAATGCTTGTTGCGCATCACTACCATGATAGTGTTTTTGCCAATTCTTAGGATTAGCTAACATTGCTTCATCCAATACTTGTCTAAAGTTAGATTTTTCTTCAGGGTTGTACTTATAAAGTTCATCTTCCATAAAGCTTAACGCAAATAATGCTTCACGCACTGGGAATGTTAATCCTGGACCAACTTTAAGTACACCCACACCATCTTCTACTAATTCTCTTAATTTATATTTGGTTTGATAGTCAGTGGAGTGACCTTCAAATACTAATGTTGGATAATCATTAATTGCTGCCATTAAATCAACAGCTTTACTGCGATCATATTCTGTTGGTCCTAAATCTGCTTCTTCAACACCTGGTTGAACAACCACGGCAATAACTTGATTCCAAACATCCGCTAAACCCGCTTTCTCAAATTCATTTTTGAATGTTGCAATGGTATTGGCTAAATCTTCAGGACGAGTAATTTGCATACCTGCATCTTCACTTTGCGCTCCGCCTGGAATTGGTACTTCACTACCCACAATATAAACAGGAGCTAACGCATTTGGATGTGTTTCTAAACGTTTTGCATACGCTTGTTGCGCTGCATTTGCCAAATAAGCACCACGACGTGCGATCGTTTCATCACTTAAACGTGTATTTGGATCATCATCATTTAATTTCATACTCGTATCAATATGAATTTTTGTATAACCAGCCAAAACACAATCATAAACTAATGTACGTGCCTTTTCCATCGCTTCACTTTCGTTTTCATTGGTCCAAGTTAATGGTCCTAAATGGTCCCCACCTAAAATAATTTGATTTGGATCAATGCCCACTTTATCGGCTAATTCCATAACGTGTTGATAAAAATCAGCAGGTGTCATATTTGTGTATCCACCAAATTGGTTAACTTGATTGCTTGTGGATTCAATCAAACATACACTATTAGTATCCCTAGCTTTTTCTAATACCGCTTCCAATGCATAGTCATTGGCTGTACATGCAGAATAAATACCAACTTTAACGCCTTTTTTTTGTAATTGAACTAAATTTTGTAATGGATGCATAATTTACCTTCTTTCTTGTGATTCTATGATAACGCATTAATCATTAAAAATAGGTGTTGTATCGTAAAGATAGTTATACTTTTGCACAATTTAGTTATCCCTTTGTCAAAAGGATAAAATCGATACCAAAATGTATAAACAATCAACGGTCGCTATTGTTTCCACGAATTATAATTTAAGTGTCAAAATAAGGAGGAATTTCAAATGACGTTCAATCGTAATGATGAAACACTTGCAACTTTAAAAGCAACTTTTACTGCTACTGAAATTGCCCAACAACCAAACACTTGGCGCAAAACATTGAAACAAATGCATGACTTAAAGGATCAATTAAAACCTTTCTTAGCCCATGTATTGGATAAAGAAGATTATGACATCATCTTAACCGGTGCAGGTACTAGTGAATTTGTTGGTAATGCAGCGTATGCTTATTTAACTCATTTATTCAATCATAAAGTTAAATCGTATGGAACAACGGATATCGTTGCTACCCCTTACTATTATTTATCCACAACTAAACCAACGTTATTGGTTAGTTATGGCCGTTCTGGTAATTCACCTGAATCTGTTGGTGCGGTAGAAGCAGCGGATGCTGTATGTGGCAATAATGTTTACCATTTATTCATTACTTGTAATAATAATGGTGCTTTAAGTAACGCGGCTGCAACACGCACTAATGCATTTGCCATTGACTTAACACCAGAAACACATGACCAAAGTTTTGCCATGACATCCAGTTTTTCCAATATGTATTTAGCAACATTATGTGCATTGCAATTGGATCAATTGGATAAAATTGATGCCGCAATGGAACAAATCATTACTACTGGCCAAAACTTATTGGATAATCGTTTCCAAGAAGTTGAAGCAATTATTAATGGCTTCAATTTCAACCGTATCGTTTACTTAGGTAGCAACGTATTAAAAGGATTTGCTCAAGAATCTGCATTGAAAATGTTAGAATTAACTGCAGGTCAAGTTGTTACAATGTACGATACACCAATGGGATTTAGACATGGTCCAAAATCCATCATAAACGATGATACGTTAACTGTAGTTTACTTAAGTGATGATCCATATACGCATTTATATGAAATGGATTTAATCAAAGAAATGAGTGGTCAACGTAAAGGTAATAAAATTGTTGCAGTAAGCAATCAATTTGATCAAGAAGTAAAAGACTTAGTGGATTACTACATTAGCTTTGATAATAACGATAAATTGGATACATGCTATTTAGGATTGGATTATATCTTAGTAGCTCAATGCATTGCATTATTTAAATCATTAGCTTTAGGTATTACTCCAGATAATCCATGTCCAACTGGAGAAGTAAATCGTGTTGTTAAAGGTGTAACAATTTACCCTATTAAAAAATAAGGAGAAACTATAAATGATTGGAATTATTTTATCAGGCCATAACCATTTTGCCACTGGCTTACAAAGCAGCTTAAACCTAATCGCTGGTGATTTAGCAAATTTTGCTTCCATTGACTTTACAGGTGATTTAAGTATTGAAGACTTAAAAGCTAAAATGAGTGACGCATTGGTTGAATTGAATAAAAACTGTGATCACACCATTATCTTTACAGACTTACAAGGTGGTTCACCTTTCCAAGCTGCAGCTATGGTTGCGATGGAAAACAGTAACGTTTCAGTATTAGCTGGTACTAATTTACCAATGTTAATCGAAATTAACGGTGCAAGAGCATTTATGGATGATGCAGAAATGTTAGTAAATATGGCATTATCTACAGGTAAAGAACAAATTGCACGTTTAGAATTAAGCACTATCATGGCCAATGATGAACCAGGCGATGATGCTGATGGTATCTAATATTTAATTTATTATCTTATAAATTTGGGAAGTATTGTAAAAATACTTCCTTTTTTTGTTTACAAAGTCAAAAATAATGTTATATTGATAGTGTACTAGATAACTAGTACAGTTATAGACCAATGAAAGGAGATGAATCCTTAAGTAGGATTCAAAAATAAAATTATGTCATTACTTACTGTCAATCAAATCAATAAAACGTATACTTCTGGCTCATTACGTGTAAAAGCCTTGGATAACTTATCCCTCACAGTTTCTCCCGGTGAATTCATCGCCATCATGGGGCCTTCTGGCTCCGGGAAAACAACCTTATTAAATTGTTTAAGTACCATTGATCAACCCGATTCTGGTTCCATCTATTTAAATGCTACCGATATTTATAAGCTTAAGGGTAAAAAGCTCAATAAATTCCGTAACAAAGAGTTAGGCTTTATCTTTCAAGATTTTAACTTATTGGATACATTAACTAATTATGAAAATATTGCCTTGACCTTAACTTTAATTAATACAACTCCTAAAGAAATTAAAACTAAAGTCAATCACACTGCCAAGATATTGGGAATAGAGAATCTATTAGAAAAATATCCTTACCAATGCTCCGGAGGGCAAAAGCAACGCATTGCCTGCGCGCGGGCAATCATTAATAACCCTTCCTTAATCTTAGCGGACGAGCCTACCGGAGCTTTGGATAGTGAAAATCGTACCCGATTAATGGAATGCTTTACTGATTTAAACCAAAATCATCATGCCACTTTATTAATGGTTACCCATGATGCAACCAGTGCATCCTACGCCAATAAAGTTTTCTTTATTAAAGACGGCAAACTTGCCAATACCTTAGAAAATAACGGTAATCGTGAACAATTCTATCATGCAATATCCACACAATTCGAACAACTGGGAGGTCACTAATGAACTTATTTCATATTTCATATTTAAACTTTAAAAAAAGTAAAAAAGATTATGGTGTCTACCTATTCACTTTGATTTTATCCATTATTGTATTCTATATTTTTAATGCGATTGGCGACAAATCAATGATGAATATTTTGATTACTAGTCAAAAATTTGCACCATATTTAGATATATTTACATTATTCTTGAATATATTTTCCTTATTTGTCATGGTAGTATTTGCGCAACTCATTGTGTATGCTTCCAAGTTTTTATTCAAACGTCGTAAAAAGGAATTTGCCTTGTATCAATTACTAGGGATGAGTAAACAACAAATGACATTAATGCTATTTTATGAAACATTAATTCTAGGTGCTATTTCTTTAGTCATTGGGTTAACACTAGCTATCGGCTTATCACAACTTGTTAATAGTATTGTTGTATCTGCATTATTGCATCAATCGATGACCTTTCAATTTGCAATATCTACTTCTACCATTATAAAAACTATTCTTTACTTTATTGGTATGTATGCCCTTGTCTTTATCTTTAATGGTATAAGCATAAGCTATAGTAAAATCATTAGCTTAAAACAAAGTAAAGCAAAAACCGAAAACTTAGATCATTATTTTAAAATTAATATTGCATTATTTATCTTAGGAATACTTGTTTTGTCGCAAGCATTTTATATGGTAGTCACACCAAGTATGCTTGCCTATGGCTTACAAATCGTAGTATTTGCAGTCATTTTAGGTATTATCGGTACATTTTGCTTAGTTAAAGGGTTATCTCGTGTTATCTATGGATTAGCAAAAACCAATAAACGCCATTACTTTAAAGGCATTAACAACTACACAATTAAAAGCATCGCTCAAAAATTCAATCAACATGCCATGATGATTTCTGTAGTTACTATTTCATTATTTATTACCATGTGTATCTTTGGAGTATCCATGAGTTTTAAAACAAGTTACAGTGCAACTATGGAAAATCTAATGAGTGTGGATGCTTCGTTAACCTATTATATAGATGAAACAAACCCAACCATATCTTTGGATGAATCCTTTAATCAATACAATACATCACATAATATTAACTTAGATAGTTATCAAACTTCCCTTACATTTAATACTTACGATTCCCCATTTACATTAGCAACACTACTCAAAGCGGATAAAGCAACGGTTTTATCTCAATATCCCAATATGTACTTAGACCGTACATTAAATATGATAAGTTACAGTGACTATGTAAATCTTGCCAATTTAGCAAATTATCCAGTGAGTGTAAATAATGAAAATGGTTACTTCTTTTTATCCAATGCACAAGATTCAATATTACCACCCATTTTTGATTTAATCATTAACAACAATTCCACCTTACAACTCAACGATCAAACCCTTTCCCTATCACAATCGCAAATAGTGAAAACACCACCAAACATTGTCAATAATCCCAGTGAATTAATAATTGTGGTCGATGATGCAGCATTGCTGAATTATCCGATATACAAACAAACCTTATTGGTTAATTACAACCCAAGCGGTGATATCAACGCATTGGATGATACAATCTTAAATTTTGCAACGCAAATTCAAGGCGTGTTGGATTTAAAAAGTATTCAAAATGAAAGTTCTGCCTTTATTGTCACATTAATGGTATTTATTGGGGTTTATTTAGGGTGTGTATTTGCCATTGTTTGCGGTACGATGCTTTCATTGAACATGTTAGCAGAAACTATGGATGATGCGCAAAATATTGAAACATTAACCAAACTGGGTGTATCCAAACAATTAATTTATCGTAACTATTGGAAAAATTTAACATGGGTCTTTTTAATCCCATTATTATTAGCAAGTATTGATAGTATTTTTGGCATTACCTTCTCGCAATTCTTATTTAGTAATGTCATTTCAACTAATTTATTTTCCATTCTTGGTATTGCCCTGTTCATATTAATTGTTTACGGTGGTTATTATTTAGTTTCTGGATTATCGTGTCAATCCATTATCAAACAAATTATTGATTAATCGTACTCGTTCTTTCATAATAATTTTATGGAAAATATAAAATTATTAGCCCTCGATATCGATGGCACATTGGTCAATGATCAAAAACAACTCTCCCCGCTAACGAACGCTGTATTTAATGCCTTAATTCACCAAGGTATTACCCTAGTCTTCTGTTCTGGTCGACAAATTCACAGTCTATTAAATCAATTTAAAGACTATCAACACCAGGCAATTTATATCGGTGAAAATGGTGGCATTAGTCATTATGACGATCAATTGCATATTCATGCCAAACTTAATTCCAACCAAATTCATACAGTCTTAGATCGCCTAGCAACCAATCCAAAAATAACCCCTGTTCTTTCAGGATTAGATACTGCCTATATTCCAGCCTATTGTACCGATAAATTCATTGAAGAAATTCAACCGTATTATCCCTTCCATACAGTAAAAACAACCCATAATATCGATGGCGTTGTTATGAAAGTAGCCGCACATGTAGACCAAGATAGTTATCACGAAATCTATTTACCCAACCAAGATTTACAAGATAGTATGGATGTTTGTGTATCCGCTGATCAATGGTGTGACTTTAATCCCAAAGGGAGTAGTAAAGGTGCTACACTGGCACTTATTATGAAGCAATTACATATTGCACCCCATCAAGCCATGGCAATTGGCGATTCTGGCAATGATATCAGTATGTTAAACAGTGTAGAATACTCTGTGGCAATGAAAAATGCCATAGATTCCGTTAAATCAATAGCAAAATACATAACTAAATATGATAATAATGACTTTGGGTGCATTCATTTTTTAATTGATTATTTCAAGCTTAACATACCCTATTCATTACAATAAAACAAATAAGTGCGAGTGTAGCGCCTGCTATAACATCACTTGGATAATGCAAAGTTAATATTACGCGTAAAACACTCACGATAAATGCAAAAATACAATAAATTACTACAATCGTTCCATTTATTAAAGAAAGTGGTTGATGAAATACAATTAACCAATTCAAGGCAATTAGCCATGCACAAAATGCATGCCGTGAAGGAAATGATTTACCTTTCGTATTTTTCGGTATCACTGGAGCGATACCTAACGTTTCGTAAGGGCGTTTGCGATTTATCAATGATCTTAATAGTGTCACAAGAATAAACACTATTGCATTACCAACAACAAAAACAAGCATTCGTTGCAATGAATCATTAATTAATAGAACCATTGTTTGAATCATAAAACTCATGTAAAAACCAAACACACTTGCATTTAATAACTTAGCAAGAAAAGCAGTCACTTGTGGCTGCTTTTTTAAATACTTATTTAATTGAACCATCCAATTATTCATTCACCAATTATATGCTAAAACGTTAAAATTAAGTATAAATC
>Shorty_p1__coassemble_2007_pt1 | contig 11958 bp, 11 predicted proteins | sample Shorty_p1__metabat2_high_PE_005 | metagenome-assembled genome bin Shorty_p1 | reverse complement strand
ACTAAGAGTTATTAATAAGAGATTAAAGATATACCAATAAGAATGTATAAATGTAGAACCAATCAAATGAATACCAAATAAAATAATGCTAACCATCCACACGATGGATGCGTAGCTTTTTTCAAAACTAATGACTTGATAGTCTAAGCATTTATTTTCAATCATTAGTCGCAACGAATCGTAGTCTATTTCTTTATGATCATAATCGATAATGTATAAAAATGAAGTGATTGGTTTCACTTTGTTTATGGCTTCTATTTGGTTTAATGCATGTTCCATTTGACTGGTACATTCTTTGCGACTTTTTAAATAAATTAATTGCTTCATAATGTAACATTTAGATTTTAACACAGGATACTCTATTGCAATTATGTTAATGGTGTGAGAGAATACAATCATTAAAAATGACTAAACGTCATTTTTAATGAAAACGTTTGTGATAATTGCTTAAGATTACGCAAACAGTATTATTTCACTATAATTTTTTGCTAAAATAGAGCTAAGTGAAAGAAGGTGTTACTTTTGAATACAGTAAACGAAAGAATTAGTGCTTTACAAGCAAAAATGAAACAAAAGGGAATTGATATTTATTATATCCCGACCAGTGATGATCATAACAGTGAATATACTGCCGATAAATATATGGTACGTAAATTTATGAGTGGATTTACTGGCTCTGCAGGTACATTGATTGTTACTGAAGATCAAGCGCATTTATGGACAGATGGAAGATATTTTGTGCAAGCTGAAAATCAATTGAAAGATAGTTGCATTACTTTAGAGAAAATGGGACAAGAAGGTGTACCTACGGTAATGGAATTTATTGATCGTCATGTAAATGATAAGTCAGTGATTGGATTCGATGGCAATGTCGTTATGAGTGATTTTGCGAACCAATTAAAAGAAAAATTTAAAGATCGCCATATTAAACTTGTGTATGATACAGACTTATGTGATGATCTATTTACGACACGTCCTGAGTTACCAAGTGATAACTATTGGTTATTAGCGGAAAGATATACTGGTGAAAGCGCAGCAAGTAAAGTGAATAAGATTCGTCTTGCGATGCGCGATAAGAAAGTGGATGTTGCGTTACTTACGCAACTCGAAGATGTTGCTTATACAACCAACTTACGTGGTAATGAAGTAAGTGATACACCGGTATTTTATGCGTATATGTTGGTAACGTTAGATAAAGCTACCCTTTATTGTGATATTAATAAAGTGAGTGTTTCCGTATTACCTTACTTAAATGAAAATGGAATTAGCATTGCAAGTCAAGATAACTTAGTTAAAGATTTAGCTTCCTTTAAAAAGCTAACGATATGGGCTGACTTGTCCACAACAAATGTGAATTTATATGAATCCATACGTAAAGATTGTTCAATTGTTAATGAATCAAGTGCGGTGGTAATGATGCGTGCGATTAAAAATCCAATTGAAACAAAAAATTTACGTAAAGCCCATATCTTAGATGGTGTTGCGGTTACGAAGTTCATGTATTGGCTAAAACAAAATGTTGGTAAGATGGACTTGGATGAATACAGTGCACAAGAAAAATTATTGGAATTTCGTAAAGAAGGTAGTGGTTTTATTGAACCAAGCTTTACAACCATTTGTGCTTATGGTGCCAATGCAGCCATGATGCATTACAGTGCGCCTCAAGTTGGCAGTACGCCAATTGAAAAGAAAGATTTCTTACTTGTGGATTCTGGTGGCCAATATGTGTATGGTACAACTGATGTTACGCGTACATTTGTAATGGGTAAAACCGATAAAGAACATAAGAAATGGTATACGATAGCTTTACGTAGTTATTTAGAATTAATGAACGTTAAGTTCTTGTATGGATGTTCTGGTTTGTCATTGGATTGTGTGGCAAGAAATCCTATGTGGCAATACGATATGGATTACCAATGTGGTACAGGCCATGGAGTAGGTTATTGCTTAGGTGTGCATGAAGGACCGCAAGGCTTTAGATGGCGGATTTCTCCGTTGCGTAAAGAAGATGCTATCTTAGAAGAAGGCATGGTATTAACGGATGAGCCAGGTGTTTACTTACCAGGGGTAATGGGTATTCGTCATGAAAATCAAGTTATAGTTGCTAAGGGTAAGAAAAATGAATATGGTCAATTCATGCATTTGGAAAACTTAACAATGGTTCCAATTGATTTGGATGGTGTGGATACAAAATATTTAACTGAAGATGATATTAATATTTTAAATAATTACCATGCGTTAGTTTATCGTAATTTAAATCGTTACTTTAAGGGTAAAGAATTGGCGTGGTTGAAAAAAGCAACACGTAAAATCAGTAAATAATGTCACCATCGCAGCAAAGAATTTGGTTAATTTCTGGCGTATTGGTTGCCATTCTTTTGCTTATCATTCGTTTGGATTTATGTCTGGGGATGATGGTTGGAATGTTAGCCAGTGCGTATAATTATTCACGAACGTCACGTTATGTGACCCATTTATTAAAAAACGGTAAGAAGGGTGCGTTGTTTTTCTTTACGGGAAATTATGTTGTTATGATTTTAGCATTTTGTATTGCCATTGCATTGGATGAGTGGGTGAGTATTTATACGGTTGCCTTGGGATTGTTTTGGGTTAAACCCGTTATTGTACTGACTGAAGCAAGAAAGAGGTAGTTATGACCATAAAAATCCAAGTGGATGTATTTGTTATTATTGGATTAACATTGTTGTTGGTTGCTTTGTTTAAGTTAGCGGAATTAAAAATACGTAAAGTGGATCCGTTTGAAAAATCACCGGCATGGTTAACATTATTGGAATGGTTAGTTGAATCGTTGGATAATATGGCCGTTACCAATGTGGGTAAAGGGTATGCCCAACTTATGTGTCCGTATTTAATTTCTATATCCGTATATATTTTTACAAGTAATATTTTGGGATTGTTTTCAATTCCGAGTCCCACTTCGAATTACTCCGTTACATTAACATTAGCTTTCTTTACGTGGGTATTTCAACAAGTGGCTGCCATTAAACATGGTGGAATTAAGTCTTATTTGCATGGCTTCTTAGAACCGATTCCATTATTTTTACCAATGAATATCATTGGTAAGTTCTCTTCATTAATGTCCATGTCATTGCGTTTGTTTGGTAACATTTTGGCAGGTGGCGTCATGATGAGTTTGATTTATGCATTTACAGATGTGGTAAGTAATATATTGGTTCCGTTTAATTTTGTTGGACCTTTGATTGCCCCAGTATTCCATGCATATTTTGATGTGTTTAGTGGATTTATCCAAACATTAATATTTATTACATTAACAGTTGTACTAGTCGGTAATGAATTACCAGATGAAGTAAAACAATAGATTTTCATAATAAGGAGGTTAAAAAGAATTATGGATATCGCAAGAGGTTTAGTTGCTATTGGTGCTGGTTTAGCGATTTGTGCTGGTATGTTTACCGGTATTGGTGAAGGGTATGCAGCAGGTAAAGCAGTCGAAGCTGTGGGCCGTAACCCAGAGGCTGAAAGTAAAATTCGTTCAACGATGATCTTAGGTATCGCTTTAAGTGAAACAGTTGCTATCTATGGTATGTTGATTGCCTTCATTTTAATTTTTGTATTCAAATAATCGAACTAAGTATTATTTAATCAAAGAAATGGAGGATTAGTGATGATTAATATTGATATTGTTGGTCAGCTATTTCCAAATATCACAACAGTTATTGTTCAATTGTGTTCGACCATTGTATTGTTTTTAGCGGCAAAAAAGTTTTTGTATGTGCCGGTAAAAGCGATGGTAAATAAACGAGCACAGGCATCACAAAATGATTTGATTCAAGCAAAACAAGCCAAAGAGAGTGCATTAAAAGATAGAGAGACGGCCAAAGCTTACTTACAAACAAGCATTGACCGTGCCAATCAAATTGTCGATAATGCCACCATTGATGCAAATAAGCAAAAGCAAATGATTTTAGAACAAGCTAAAGCACAAGCGGCATCAACAATAGCCAGTGCCAATGCCACCATTGCTGCCAATAAATTGGCAATGTTGGATGATTTGCAAGATGAAATGGTTGATATTGCATTGGCTGCCAGTGAAAAATTATTGAAAGATAAAGTTGATGAAAAGCATGATCGGGCATTAGTGGATGCATTTGTAAAGGATATGCGTCATGAATAAGATTGCTTTGGCGTATGCCAGTGCGTTGTTATCATTAGCGCAAGCGAATGATAACCAACAAGCCTTTATGGATCAATTGAACGCTTTGATTACTTGCTTTAGTGAAGAAACAATTAAAGCGTTTGATAGCGTAGAATTTGGCAAAGAGGCACAAAAGCAAGTAATTAAGGAAGTCTGCCAAGACTTTCATCCATACATTATTAATTTCTTATGTGTATTGGTGGATAATCAACGGATGCATTATTTGCCATGCATTGTGCAGGCTTATCAAACATTATTGGATCAAGCATTAGGTATTGTGCGTGGTGAATGCATATCTGCACATGATCTTGGGCAAGAACAAATGAATCAATTGAGTCAAGCGTTAAGTCAACAATTGAATAAAACAGTTGTTTTAACAAATAATATTGATCGTTCATTAATTGCAGGTTTTAAAGTAATCATTAATGGAAAAATTTATGATTATACTTTAAATTCGCAATTGAATGAAATGCGTCAACAATTAAAGAAAGGGGTATCGCGATGAGTGATGAAATTAAACCTCAAGAAATAGCTGCACTGTTAAAAGAAAGAATTGCCACTTACCAAAATAGTGTGGTATCCAAAGATAGTGGACGAGTTTTAACGGTCGGTGATGGCATTGTTCTTATCCAAGGATTAGAAGATGCCATGATGAGTGAATTATTAAAATTTGATAATGGTGTTATGGCCATGGTAATGAACCTAGAAGCGGAACATGTTGGGGCCGTTATTTTGGGTGATGATACCTTAATTAAAGAAGGAGACAATGTTTATCGTACGAAAAACATTGTGCAAGTGCCAGTCGGTGATGGATTGTTGGGACGTGTTGTCGATGCGTTAGGTAATCCAATTGATGGAGGGGGTAAAATTTTAAATGATGGATATGCTCCTATTGAAAAAGTTGCCCCGGGCGTTATGGCCAGACAAAGTGTAAAACAACCATTGATGACTGGATTAAAAGTTATTGATAGTATGATTCCAATTGGTAAAGGCCAACGGGAATTGATTATTGGTGACCGTCAAACTGGTAAATCTGCCTTAGCAGTGGATACGATTTTGAATCAAAAAGGTAAAAACGTAAAATGTATTTATGTTGCCATTGGTCAAAAAGCTTCCACGGTTGCTGCGTTGGTAGAAAAATTAAAACAAGAAGATGCGTTAAGTTACACTGTGGTAGTTAATGCATCGGCTGCGCAAAGCGCAACTTTACAATACATTGCGCCTTATTCTGGTTGTGCAATGGGTGAATATTGGATGGATAAAGGGGAAGATGTATTAATTGTTTACGATGATTTAAGTAAACATGCCGTGGCTTACCGTACATTATCCTTGTTATTACGTCGTCCACCTGGACGTGAAGCTTATCCAGGGGATGTATTCTATTTGCATTCCCGTTTATTGGAAAGAGCGGCCAAATTAAGTGATGAATTGGGTGGTGGTAGTTTAACTGCGTTACCAATTATCGAAACTCAAGCTGGGGATATTTCAGCTTATATTCCAACTAACGTTATCTCGATTACCGATGGACAAATTTTCTTACAAACGGAATTGTTTAATTCGGGTATAAGACCAGCGGTTGATAGTGGATTAAGTGTATCGCGGGTAGGAAGCAGTGCACAAACAAAAGCAATGAAAGCTGTGAGTAAAACATTAAAGGCTGACTTGGCACAATATCATGAATTGCAAAGCTTTACACAATTTGGTTCGGATTTAGATAATGCAACCAAAAAAGCCATTGCGAAAGGTGCGATGCTGACGCAATTATTGAAACAGCCGCAATATGCACCATTCTCACAAAGCCAACAAGTGGTTTCGTTGTATGCTGCAATCCATGGCTATTTTGATGATATTGATCCGCTTGAAGTGGGTAGTGTTGAATCTAAGTTACAATCTTACATGGCAAGTAACTACGCAGATTTAATGCAAACAATTGAAGTTAAATGTGCCTTGGACGATGATTTAAATCATCAATTGGATGAAGCATTAAACCAATTCAAATCTGCATATTCCAATGTAACGGAGTAGCTTATGGCAGGAAATTTATCGAGTATTAAACAAAGAATACGTTCAATTCAATCAACTCGAAAAACGACAAAAGCAATGGAAGTTGTTGCCAATGCGAAATTAGCAAAAGCTAAGAAAGAAGCAGGAAAAAGTAGTGATTATACCAATGCTTTAATTGAAATTAGTAACATTGTTTTAAGTGGGCTAGATCAAGATTGTGTCTATACACAAGCAAATCCTGATTTACCGAAAGCAAATATCATCATTACCAGTGATATGGGATTATGTGGTGGATATAATGCAAATTTATTAAAATTAGTGCAAGAAAGCATTACGGATAATGAATTCATTTACATTATCGGTTCGCATGAAGTAACCCATATTAAGCTTTTTAATTCAAATGTATTAAATGAAACATTAAAGAGTGATAATTTGCTTTATGAAGATATTCGTAAAGTGGCGAATACGTTACTTCAACTGTATACTGAGCAAAAAATCGGTGGTATTAATGTTTTCTATACACGCTTTATTAATACATTAACCTTTGAACCTACTTCTGTTACGTTATTGCCATTTCAACATCAAGGTGATAAAAGCACGAATGGATTCTTTGATTTTGAACCCAATGGATATGAGATTGCCATGGAACTTATTCCAATGATGGTAACCAATAACTTATGGGAATATGTAAAAGAAAGTAAATTAAGTGAGTACGCAGCACGTAGAGCTGCGATGGAAAGTGCGAATAATAATGCGCAAGATATGATTGAAGAATTAACACTCAAATACAATCAAGCACGTCAAAGCGCAATTACAACGCAAATTAGTGAAATCGTTGCGGGAGCAAATGCAACGTAGAAAGCATGGATTATGGAAAATATTGGAAAAGTGGTCGAAGTTATCGGACCAGTCGTAGATATACGATTTAAGCCCAAACATTTACCAAACATTAACAACGCCATAAAAATTGATAAGCAAGATGGAAGTCAACTTGTTGTTGAGGTTGCCCAACATATTGGGGATGATTGTGTGCGTTGCATTGCAATGGCCTCAACGGATGGGTTAGTACGTGGGGATAAAGCCCTTGATACGCAAAACTGTATTCAAGTACCCGTTGGTAATGAAGTTTTGGGGCGAATGTTTAATGTTTTGGGAGAAACCATTGACGGATTGGGTGAGTTAAACAGTGATTTAAAAGCTGGAATACATCATCCAGCACCAGAATTTAAAGATCAAAAACCAACCAGTGAAATCTTGGAAACTGGAATTAAAGTGATTGACTTACTTTGTCCTTACGCAAAGGGTGGAAAAATTGGTTTATTCGGTGGTGCCGGGGTTGGTAAAACCGTATTAATGCAAGAATTAATTCATAATATTGCCAAAGAACACGGTGGACGAAGTGTTGTTGCCGGTGTTGGGGAAAGAACCCGTGAAGGCAATGATATGTATTTTGAAATGAAAGAGTCCGGTGTATTGGATAAAACAGTATTAGTCTATGGGCAAATGAATGAATCGCCTGGTGCAAGAATGCGGGTTGCATTAACTGGGTTAACAATGGCGGAATACTTTAGAGATAAACAAAACCAAGATGTGTTGTTATTTATTGATAATATCTTCCGTTTCACGCAAGCTGGAAGTGAAGTGTCTGCATTGTTAGGACGGATGCCAAGTGCGGTTGGTTATCAACCAACACTTGCCAGTGAAATGGGACAATTGCAAGAAAGAATTACTTCTACGGAGCAAGGATCCATTACATCGGTACAAGCCATTTATGTGCCTGCCGATGACTTAACGGACCCTGCCCCTGCAACAACATTCTCACACCTTGATGCAAAAACTGTATTGGATCGTTCCATTGCAGCTTTAGGTATTTACCCTGCGGTAGATCCGCTTGAATCATCTTCACGTATGTTAGATCCATTAGTTGTTGGGGAATATCATTATGAAATTGCTAGAGGCGTGGTAGCGTTAATTCAAAAATATAAAGAATTGCAAGATATTATTGCCATCTTAGGTATGGATGAGTTAAGTGATGAAGATAAGTTAACGGTTGCTAGAGCACGACGTGTGCGTAACTTCTTATCGCAACCATTCTCAGTAGCTTCTCAATTTACAGGACTAAATGGTGAATACGTACCATTACAAGATACTTTGGATAGTTTTAAAGAAATCTTGGATGGTAAATGCGATGATTTACCTGAAGGTGCATTCTTAAATGTTGGTACCATTGCGCAAGCACGTGAAAAAGCCAAAGGAATGATGTAATATGGCAGTGATGAAAGTGCGCTTAATTGACCCACAAGCAACCATCGCTTCCTTTGAAACAGACTTATTAAATGTTGTTGCAGCCGGTGGCGCGATGGGTATTATGCCCAATCATACGCCACTTGTTGTATCGCTTCAAATCAGTCATATACGTGCTAAAGTGAATGGCGTAGCCAAAGACTATGCCGTTGCCGGTGGCATATTAAGTTTTAAAGACAACGAAGCAATCGTAGTTTCTAATGCAATCGAAGATATGGTAACCATCGATATCGATCGCGCCAAACGTGCCAAAGAACGAGCTGAAAAACGACTTGCTTCAAACCAAGAAAACATCGATATTAAACGTGCTCAACTTGCACTTCAACGTGCCCTTAATCGTTTAAATTAACAAAATGAAAACAAGACTGTATGGATTTAAATTCAGATTATGGTCTTGTTTTCTTGTTTAATAGGCTTCTTGTTTTAAATGGTTCAAAAATGAACTATCTTTGGTTTACATAAGTCTATTTAATCTATAAAATATTGATTAGATAAGCGAGGATTATATGAAAATAAAATATTTATTATTAGCTATTTTAATTGCAATATCACCAATGCATTTAAATGCAGAAGAATTAGAAGAACCAATGGTTACTCCAACGGATTCATTAAGTGATGAATCAAATACTGACAATGGCGTAATAGCTATTGACGCAGATTCTGTTGCGCTTACTGACGAAATTAAAAATGGTACTTCCGATTCCTATGGTGAGAACACCGTTTATTATGATGGTAAATTCTATGGAATATTAACGGATGCTTTAAAAGCTGTCTATATGTCAAATACTAATGACTCTGATAAAGAATATGTTCTGTACTGTAAGAAAAATGCAAATGTAGGTTATATGAGACATGGCCATGTTGCCGATAAGTTAACGATTTATGGCAATGGAGCATTTGTTTCAGCTGGTGAAAGAGATTTGGAAATTGATACATATAAATTTAGTCGTACTACTGGATTGGATGATTCAAACGGTGATTATCTTAAAAAAGATATAACGGTTAATGTATATGATCTAGATGGCATTGCTGCATGGGGTGAACGGAATACGGATTATACTGTAAATTTAAATTTTAAAGATTGTGATGCGATGCAACGTGTGTATTTTACGAATAATGCGAATAATGTAGGTAAAATTAATATAAAATTAGAAAATTGTACGTTTGATGTGAAGGGTACGTCGACTACTGGTGCTTCAATCCCATCTCATAAAGATACAGCGGTTTATAGCAATTCTGACGGAAATATTGAAATTAACAATTGTTATTTTAATGGAATTCAAGTAGGTTTAAATTTAAATCATAAAGCGGCTGGTACTCAAACAGTTAAAGTTAGTAATACTCAATTTATTGATTGCGGTCAAGGTGTTGAGAGTAATAAAACTTATGCTGCACCGATTCGTATTGTATCAAAAGAAGGTAGTAAATCTGAATTGATAGTTAATAATGTAGAGTTTAAAGATACTGATGGCGTTCTTTCATCGAATAAAGATATTTTATTGGGTGATGGTCGTCATGACGCTGGCGACGTTCAAGGTACAACGACACTTGAGATGACTAATACAAAAGCTGAAGTAATGACTCAAGAAAAAGGTTACTATGATTCTACCGGTAGTGTTACTAATAGTGAGCAAGCAGTAGTAACTCCAGTGGAAAAGAATCAAACAGTGAAAGCGGATGATGATAATCATTTTATTGTTGAAGATGCTAAACCGTTACCTGAAGTAGCAGAAAATAATAAACCATCTGAATCTGCTAATTATGATGATGGTGGTCCGTTTACTACAGATGCTTGTGGAAATGTTTTTGACCGATGGGGCAATGAAGTTTATCATGCACCTGTATGCTTAAATTCTCAAACAAATGATTCTTCGTATGAATTAGTAAATACTAAAGATAAATAATCAAAGCAAGGAGCGAAAAGATCGCTCCTTGTTTTTATCTAAAAACGTAGCTAATGCATTCATCTCTTTTAATTTATTTAGTTGAAAATAAGCTTATTTATTACTAACTCATCTAGGGTTATATACGTTGTTAGAATGCATATCATAAATACAGATACTTTATGCAGTTTGTTTATAAAAATATAAAGTAATAAATTACAGAAAATGTAACAAATTACGTTTAATGTCTTTAAATTCTAAAACGGTTGAAAGCGTTTACTAAAAAAATACGCATTGCTATAATTGCTCTGTAATTAAGTAGTGGCCGCTATTGAAGTACAGTTATTAGGAGGATAATATGAAAACTTTTGTTCAAAAGCTCGGCAAATCTTTGATGGGTCCTTTATCTATTATTGTTGCTGCAGGGCTGTTGTTAGGTTTAGCTAGTACTTTATTGAATCAAAATTTATTTGGAAACACCCTAGCTAATGTTTCTTTTATAAATGACTTTGTAAGTCTTATTAATGCATTGGCTGGCGGATTGTTCGGTCTATTACCAATTTTATTTTGTATGTCTGTTGCTCAAGGAATGTCAAAAGAAGATAAAGAAGTTGCAACATTTGCATCTATAATTGGTTTTGTACTATTCCATACAACGATTAAATTCTTTTTAGGATTAAATGGTATCACACCAGATACAGTTAGCATTGATTATTTGCAAACTGCTGGAAAGACTTTATTAGAAGCTACACAAATTAACGCTGCTTATGATACTGTATTTGGAATCTTCACTTATCGTATGGGCGTTTTCGGTGGAATAATTGTTGGTTTATGGACTGCAATGATTCACAATAGATTCCACACTACACAATTGCCTACTGCTTTATCATTCTTCAGTGGAAAACGTTTCGTTCCAATAATGATGGTTGTTACGATTCCGTTCTTGGCAATTGCAATGTATTTTGCTTGGCCTTTAGTCAATAACTTAATCAATGCATTTGGACAATTGCTTGCAACAGCAGGGGCATTGGGCACATTTATTTATGGTTTCTTAGAACGATTATTAATTCCAACAGGATTACACCACATTTTGAATCAATTGATCCGCTTTACACCTATTGGTGGCGTGGCAATGATTGATGGTCAACAAGTTTCTGGAGCATTAAATATTTTCAATACATTATTAATGCAACCTAATCCAGATATGGATTTGATGAGAGAAGCAACACGTTTCCTAACACAAGGTACACATCCATTCATGGTATTCGGATTACCAGCTGCATGTTTTGCGATGTACCAATGTGCTAAACCTGAAAATAAACCAAAAGTTAAAGGTATGTTATTAGCTGCAGCCTTAACTTCATTCTTAACTGGTATTACAGAACCAATTGAGTTTGCCTTCTTCTTTATTTCACCGTTCTTATGGTTATTCCATGCATTTATGGCCGGCACGTCTTTCTTATTAAATACATTATTAGGTGTTTGTATTGGTAACGCCGGAGGCGGATTGATTGACTTGATGTTATTCGGTGTTTTGCGTGGCATGGAAACTAAATGGATCATCAACGTAATCATCGGATTGGTTTATGC
>Shorty_p1__coassemble_1983_pt1 | contig 12097 bp, 11 predicted proteins | sample Shorty_p1__metabat2_high_PE_005 | metagenome-assembled genome bin Shorty_p1 | reverse complement strand
CCAAATTAAACCCAATTCGCTTACAAATAGGCACAAAGACAAGTGCTAAAATAACCGGTAACGTAAAATATGGAAGTGCACCTTCAATTAAATTCATTAACACTCCTATACATTAAACCTAAAGTGAAGAATATCGCCATCATTAACAATATAATCTTTACCTTCCAAGCGTAACTTTCCTGCCTCTTTCAATGCAACTTCACTTTTATATTGCATAAAATCATCATAAGAGAATGTTTCTGCACGGATAAATCCTTTTTCAAAATCAGAGTGGATAACACCCGCACATTGCGGTGCAGCCATCCCTTGATGGAATGTCCATGCGCGACATTCATCTTCACCCACAGTAAAGAAAGTCCTCAAATTTAATAACGTATACGCACTTTTAATCACTTGATCCAACCCAGATTCACCAATACCAAGATCTTGTAAGAAAGCATCTTTTTCTTCTTTATCTAAACCTGATAACTGTTCTTCAATATCTGCACAAATTGGCACTACTTGGCAATTTTCCTTAGCTGCCAATGCTTCCACTTTACTAAAGTGAGGATTGGTATGCGGATCAGCAATTTCATCATCACTAATATTCGCAATATAAATGACTGGTTTTAACGTTAGCAATTGGAAAGATCTTAAATAATCCAATTCTTCTTTACTAAGTTCCACTAAGCGTGCAGGGGTTCCTTCAATGAGTGCAGCTTGTAATTTTTTAAGAATACTAACTTCCCATAGGGCATCTTTATCTTTAGTGGCCATTGCTTTCTTTTCAATCTTACCAATTCGATTTTCAACAACCGCTAAATCAGCCAATGCCAATTCGATATTAATGGTTTCAATATCTCGGATTGGATCTACACTACCTTCAACGTGGGTAATATCTCCGTTTTCAAAACAACGTACCACGTGGCAAATAGCATCCACACCCTTAATATTTCCCAAAAATTGGTTTCCTAATCCTTCACCTTTACTGGCACCTTTTACTAATCCAGCAATATCCGTGAATTCAAACGTAGTATAAATCGTGCGTTTCGGATTAAAAATTTCACTTAGGTTATCCAACCGTTTATCCGGTACTTCAACAACGCCAACATTTGGTTGTATTGTCGCAAATGGATAGTTGGCTGCTTCCACTTGTGATTTTGTTATTGCATTAAATAATGTGGATTTACCAACATTTGGTAATCCAACAATTCCAGCAGTTAATGACATGACTCTACCTCAATTCCTATCTATGATATCAAAAAAACTAAGTCAATTCTCATTGACTTAGTCTATATTTTATTATTCTTTGCAACAAGAAACAAATATTGCCTGCGTAAATTCCAATAAATCGAATGGATTTATATTAATTTGTGCACCAATTTTACCTGCCGATACATAAATAAAATCAAATAATTGCGCAGTTTCTTCAATATAAGTTGGAAACATTTTTTTCATTCCTACCGGTGAACATCCCCCACGAATGTATCCAGTTAATGGATACAATTGTTTAACTGGTAGCATTTCTAAACTTTTTTGATTGGCAACTTTAGCACACTTTTTCAAATCCAAATTAGCATTCACAGGAATACAAAAGACGAAGTATTCGTGTTTTCCATTGGTAGTAACCAAAGTTTTAAAAACTTGATCAGGATCTTGATGCAATTTCTTTGCCACACTCATTCCATCAATTTCGGCATCATTTTCATAGTAACTGACATCGTAGTTAATTTTTGCTTGAGTAAGCAAACGCATGGCATTTGTTTTATCTTCGTGATTATTTTTCATAATGTACGCTAGAAAAATCAATAATTGCTTCTTGACTTGCCATATTTTGTAAGATTAATTTCCCATAGTTATCCAATGGGCTATCTTTTTGGTAATCGGCTTTGGCAAAATAAGATAACCGGTTATCATCAATGAGTTGATGCACAACTTTTGGATTATTACCATACACACCTACACTGTAACCACCATATTCTTTAATCAAACGAAATACTGGAATATCTGTATACCCATCAGCAAAATAAGCCATCCGTGAAAAAGGAATTGGCCGTTTATCCATCGGAATGAATTTATTTAAACTTGCTTCATCACTAATATCCAATACTTGTTTATTGATACGGAATAAGTATTGTGTTTTGGTTGTATAATTGACAACATTTCGTGGCCAAATGGCATTCCCCTGTTCATCATAAATGTAGGAACATGCATAAACTTGTTTAAAATACTTTGCAATTTTAGTGTGGGAAATAATTTCATACAAACCAGATGAAATAACATAATGTTCCAATTCCAAACCAAGTGACGCTGCATATGCGTTCATACGTTGAAACCAACCTTCAACCCCACCAAAGAATTCCACAGCTTGCCCATAACGGTTCAGCCTTTCTTTTGTGATTGGGTTACCGTTATGCAAAGCTAACTCCTTAATCTGTAACATATACGCTAATACCGGATCACATTTATCGGTTGTTGCACGTTTAGTCACCAATTGCCAAAAGTCTGCAGAATCTTGATACCCTAAATCTTGGATTAGATCATATTCTTGCATATCCTTTGGGGATAACGTTTTATCAAAATCGTAAATAAAAGCTACTTTTTTCATTACAATGCCAATAAGTTTAATAATGCTTGCACATATACAGCAATCATTTCTTTTAATTCATTCAATGGTAATTTTTCGTTCACATCATGGATATTATACGCACATCCACCTTCATGTTCCGGACCAAAAGCAATCACATTATGGATGGATTGCGCATATGTCCCGCCACCAATTACCATTGGTTTGGATTCATAATCACCTGTTGTTTCTTGATATGCTTTTAATAAGGCTTGTATAAACGATGAATTCGGATCATAGAATAATGCTGGATTAGCACTGTCAATTGTAATATTAAATTCATCATTACCACATGCTTTTAAAACAGATGCTAATTGTTTGGCGTCATGTTTAACTGGGACACGAATATCAATCGTTCCTTCAATAACATCACCATTTTTATGCATAACCCCAGTAACGCAAGTTAAACTACCATACTCATCCGTGCACGCAATGCCACTATTTTTCCCACTGGTATCTAAACCAAACACACGATTATAATTGGATACAAATGCATCCTTACATCCAATATCACTTAACGCCTGCATTAAGTAACTAATCGCATTAATTCCTAAATTTGGTGTGGAAGCATGTGCAGCTTTTCCAATAACTTCTACTTTCACATTACCATCCACTTCACTGACTGTATAAGCAATAGGATAAGATGCTAACGCTGTGGTGAGACTATCTTTCGTTACTTGGTTACCATTCAATAAGGCATTTACTTTATAACACACTGCATTGGCAACCGTTCCACCATCAATTGCTAAAATTAAATTACTTTTGCCACAATAACTGCCACGAATACTCCCTTTTTCTCCAAAAATCAATGGAAAATTAGCATCGGGTGTAAAACCATAATCCACATGCCCACATTGATTGACATAATGGGCAATGCATCGCGAACCAGCTTCTTCATTTAATCCTAAGATTAATCGAATCTTTTTATTAGGATTAGGAACCAATTCTTTCACAATTTTTAATGCCGTTAAACAGGCAATGGCTGGACCCTTATCATCCGTCACCCCACGGCCAATTAAATATTGACCATCATTGACTAACGTTAATGGGTCACTATCCCATCCTTCCCCGCAAGGTACAATATCCAAGTGAGCTAACATTCCAATGGTTTTATCACCTTCACCAAATTCAATATACCCAACTTTATTGTCTAAATTAACGGTTTTAAATCCTTCGTTTTCACCATAAGACAACGCTTTATTTAAAACATCGCTGCATACTTGTCCAAACGGATGTTGTTTATTGGATTCATCATAATTACTTACGGAATCATAAGTAACAACTTCTTTTATACGGTCAATTGTTTCATCCAACAATTCATCCACTTTTAATTTAATATCCATAAGATTAAATCTCCATTTCTAAAACTATTTCTATTTTAGCGCAAACTTTTTTGAATTGCGACGGTCAGACTACATTAAAAGTAGTACCCGAAAGCACTACTTTGTTTCAATGATGACACTGCCTTGACGCAATACTTGCAATTGATCATCCACTAGCGAAATTATTGTACTTGGAATTCCCAGTTCACACGTTCCTTCCACGACATAATCAACCCGTTGTTGTAATGCCACTTTGACTTGCTCAACTGTACAACAAGCTGGTTGACCCGATATATTGGCACTTGTTAACCAACATGGTCCCACATGTTTAACAACATCCAACATCAATTGATTATTGGGTACCCTTACCGCCAATGTCGCATGATTTAAATCCAATTTTGCTTTACCCACAATGGTTAATCCCCCAGGTAAATATCTCGATAATAAATCAATGTATTGTTCATTGACTTCAATAACATCCAATAACGTTTCAATACTATCTACCACTAATGGTAATGGTTTATTTTCCGGTCGAGATTTCACATTTTTAATCACATGTTCATTGTCTTTAGTAGCTTTCATTAATAAACCATAGACAGTATCGGTTGGCATAGCAATAACTTGATAATGGTTAAGCAATTGAATAATTTGATTTTTATCACTAATTATTTTCATAATTAAATTCCACAATTAAGATACGATCTTTACCATTCATATCTTTTATCACTTTAGCATTGGCTTGCGGTTGCAATTGCTTAACAATTTCCAATAGCCCTTCTTTTTGATCATAACCAATTTCAAAAACACCGTAACCATTTCCTTTTAATAATTGATTCGCATCCTTTAAAACACTTCGATAAAATTGAAATCCGTCTTTACCACCAAACAAGGCCACATGTGGCTCATATTCCACCACACTTTTTTCCATTTGTTCATCACTTGGAATATATGGTGGATTGCACAATAACACATCCACTTTTTTATTAGCTTCAATGATTGGTTTAGCCATATCCCCTTGATAAAATGAAACATTTACGCCTAGTTTTTCTGCGTTTAACTTCGCAACTTCAAGTGCATCTTCACTAATATCACTGGCAATTAAGTGAACTTTTGGTTCTTCAAGTGCCACACTAATGCCAATTGCACCTGATCCACAACCAACATCTGCCACATCAATTGTTGGCACATTCGAAAAATTTTCATCCAATAAAGCTAAGGCATGGGCAACCAACTCTTCTGTTTCAACCCGAGGAATCAATACTCTGGAATCCACAATAAAATCATAGCCATAAAATGGTGTATATCCCAACACATAATCCAACGGTTCACCCTTAAGTAAGCGTTGGAATCCATCATCAAATTGTTGATTGATTGTTGGATCAATTTCCTGCATGTAATTGGCATATAAATTAATGTTATGATGCGAAGCAATTGAATGCATTAATAACATTATCGATTGTTCAGTTGCATCCGTATTTAATGCATCTTTTTTAGCTTGTCGCAAGACTTCTTGATAAGTTGCCACTATTGTTCCTCTAACGCTAATTTTTGACGTTGTTCTTCTTGCAATAAGCCATCAATAACTGCATCCAATTTACCATCCATAATACGATCCAATTGATTGATTGTTAAACCGATACGGTGATCTGTCACGCGGTTTTGTGGATAGTTGTAGGTACGAATCTTTTCACTACGATCTCCCGTACCAATCTTACTGCGACGTTCTGCGCCTTCTTTCGCTTCCTTTTCACGCTTCATTTCTTCATAAACACGAGCTTTAATCAAACGCAACGCAGTTTCTCTGTTTTCAATTTGACTACGTCCATCTTGACAGTTAACCGTAATTCCTGTTGGTACGTGGACAATACGTACGGCGGAATCTGTTTTATTGATATGTTGTCCCCCAGCACCAGAAGCTCTGTGTGTTTCAAATGTTAAATCACTTTCAGGAATCTCGAATTCATCATCGTTTAAATCTTCAACGTTTGGATATACCCACACCGTTGCAGTTGAAGTATGAACTCTTCCTTGGGATTCCGTCTTTGGTACACGTTGCACACGATGGGTTCCAGATTCATATTTAAAGTGATGGTATACATCATTTCCTTTAACCAAACAAGAAATTAATGCAAAACCACCAGCTTCGCCTTCACTTTCTTCCAATTGTTGTACTTTCCAACCCATTTTTTCTGCATACATTGTATACATGCGGTATAAATCCCCAGCGAAAATATTACCTTCATCCCCACCGGCACCACCACGAATTTCAATGATGGCATCGCAATCATCTTCCGGATCTTTCGGAATCAATAAGATATGCAATTTTTCTAAAATTGCAGGAATGTTTGCATCTGCATCAGCAATTTCTTCTTTTGCCATTTCCTTAATATCTGGATCATCTTCTTGCAAAAGTGCTAAACCTTCTTCTTTTTGATTGGCATATTTTTGATAAATTTCATACTCATCAACAATAGCTTTAATGCTTGCTTGTTTTTTTGCTAAACGTGCTACTTTTTTTGGATCAGATAATGTTTCCGGATCCATTAATTGATTATTTAAATCTTCATATTCTTGGGCAATAATCGCTGCTTTTTCTACGATTGGATTACTCATAATTTTATTCTATTCCTTTCTGATATACTCTACTAAAAAATAACCGGTATTAACCTCCAGATTTGTGTGTAATTTTAGCTAATATTTTGTTAATAACAACATATTTTTCTCCATGTTTAGTTTACCACGAAACGAACAAAAGAAGCTAAAAAAGTGGTCATCCATGAACAAATCACGAACAACCACTCAATAAGTTTACGTTTATTTATTGTGCATTAGCCGCTGCATTTGTACCTGCAATACGTCCAAATACAACAATATCCGCAACAGCATTACCACCTAAACGGTTAGCACCATGCACACCACCAGTAACTTCACCAGCAGCATATAAGTTATCAATTGCACCATCCGCACTTAATACTTCAGTTTCAGCATTGATTTTTAATCCGCCCATCGTATGATGCACACCTGGCGCAACTTTGATTGCATAGTAAGGTGCTGTATCTAAAGGTTCAGCAAAACTTGTACGACCAAATTCTGGATCTTCTTTCGCTGCAACATAACCATTCCAAGTTTCTAAAGTTGACGCTAAAGTTGCACCATCAACTTCCATTGCGGCAGCTAATTCTTCAACAGTAGCACCAGTAACTGTTAAACCACGTTTAATGTAGCCTGCGATAACATTACTTGCTTGTGCCATTTTATCATCCACAATTAACCAAGCAAATCCGCCAGGTTGCGATACTTCCGCAGCACTCACTGCATCACGTGTGCCCACTTCATCAAAGAAACGTTTACCTTCACTATTAACTAAGATTGCTCCATCGCCTCTTAACCCTTCTGTAATTAAAGCACTTGTGTCACTATGAACTGTAGGGTGAATTTGAATTTGATCCATATCCACTAAATCAGCACCGATAGCTTTCGCCATCTCAATACCATCACCATCAATACCAGGGGCATTTGTACAAACAAAACCTTTATAGTCTGGACGATATTGCAATACTAAATCCGTATTTTGACTAAATCCACCAGTCGCAATAACAACACTATCCGCTTTAACTGTCAATGTAGAGCCATCGCTTCCCAAAGCTTTTACACCCACAACAGCACCATTATCGTCAGTTAACAATTCATTAGCTGCAAAGTTATAATAAACTTCAACACCTTTTTCTTCTAAGTTACTTACAAAAATTGGTACTAAGTAACTACCTACAGAAACTGTTTTACCTTCTTCGTTGACTGGTCTATGAATACGTTTAACACTAGCACCACCAAAACTACCTACACTTGTTAACGGAGCACCAATGCTATCTAACCATTCAATCGCAGACTCACTGTTTTCACATAATGTTTTAACTAATTCATGGTTGTTAAGGTTTTTACCACCAACCAATGTATCCAATTCATATAATTCCACTGAATCAAAGTAACCTGTTGGATTTGCTAAATATTCATCATATTGCGACTTAACTGTTGCAGTTAAATCAGCCAATTCAGGGTAAGATTCTTGCGCAGTTGCTAATGTTTTTTCAACCCCAGCGTTTTCTTCAAATGTATTTTCATCTTGAGCTTTTGTTTTAGCTGCATTTAAACCACCTGTTGATAAAATTGTATTTCCACCAGCAGTTGCTTGTTTTTCAATTAAAACAACATTTTTACCCGCATCTTTAGCTTCAATTGCAGCACTCATACCAGCACCACCAGCACCCAATACAACAACATCTGTTTCAATTTCTTTATCTTCAGCCTTTGCAGTGGATTCTTTCGCAACTAAAGTAGTTGGATCAACCCCTGCACTTTCTAAAGCAGCATTTACAGCAGCTTTAAGTGCATCCGAAGTAATTGTTGCACCAGAAATTCCATCAATATTAGTTGATTGTGCTTCCACAATCTTAGCTGGTAAATTTTCAACAGCTCCTAAGCCCGGTCCTTCTTCTTTACTTGCAGTTACTGTAACTGATTCAATGGCATCCGCAGTTAATACCACTTCAACGCTCACTTCATCAGTAAAAGCTTTAGCACTTCCTGTATAAGTTCCAGCTTTGAATCCACTTGTTTCGTTTTTACTTGCACAACCAGAAACAACTAACATCAAAGCCAAAACACCTGATAATAATTTTTTCATAACCTTCTCCCTTGCTATGACTTGATTATATATTAGCATATGAAAATGTCACGAATTTTTCATCTTTTTTTACTTGCATTTTTATCAATTGTGAGCTAATTATGCTTTTTAACAATGAAAGCGGTTAAGATTGCTATAAACAATCTATATTGCACAAGCAAACATGCATTACATTTTAGTAACAACGACGTATTGAACAACCATAAACAAATGCTAACAATATGTTTTGTAAAAAAATATTATTAAATAACGTATAATATTGAAGAAATGAGGTTTTATGAAGATTTCGATTGTTACACCCTGTTATTATAACCAAGATAATTTTCCTATAACTTATCAAACAATAAAAAAAGAAGTATTAGATGTTTGTCAAGATGTTGAGTTTGAATTAATTTTTGTTGATGATGGCAGTCAAGATGCAACTTTGGCTAAATTGCAAGCTGTGCAGTTAATGGACCCTCGTGTCACAGTAGTTAAATTATCACGAAACTTTGGGGAGTTTCGCGCCATTATTGCCGGTATGGAAATCGCCAGTGGCGACGCTGTCGTAGTTATCTCTGCCGATTTACAAGATCCGCCATCATTAATCCCACAAATGATTGAAGAATACCGAAAAGGTGAGAAGGTTGTTTTAGCAGTTCGTGCTAAGCGAGAAGAAAGCGCCCTTAAAAACTGGTTTGCAGACACTTACTATAAATGGGTTCGTCGATTAGTGATTCATGATTATCCAAAACGTGGGTTTGATTTTTTCTTAATTGATCGCCAAGTGAAAGATTTATTGGTGAACATGAAAGAGAAAAACAGTAGTGTTTATATTCAAATTATATGGACTGGTTTTAACCCAAAATGTATTGAATATACCAGGGAACAACGTAAGGAAGGGAAATCAATGTGGACATATAAAAAGCGGTTTGATTTATTCTTGGATACATTTATTATCTTTTCAAGAACACCTATACGTATTATCTCCTTCTTTGGATTCGCTTTATCGTTTATTGGTATTGTAATGGCCATTTACTTTTTATACGATAAGTTATTTAATCATATGCCAGTTCAAGGATGGACATCATTAATGGTAGTTATCCTTCTTGTCTCAGGATTTCAAATGGTAATGTTTGGCATTTTAGGGGAATATATGTGGCGTACGTTGGATGAATCACGTAAACGTCCGTTATATATTGTTGATGAAATTTATAAAAATCCATTGGTAAATAAAAATGAAGAATGTTAACTTAATAGAATTTAAAAGCCATGGAAGCCATAAGGATGGTTTCTTAACAGCCATTGAAAGAGTGACTGGCCTTCCGTTTGACATTAAACGAGTATATACCGTTACCCATACCCAAAATAATAATGTTCGTGGGTTTCATGCACATAAACAATTGCAACAAGTATTTTTTGCACTGCATGGACGTATTGACGTCATGTGTGAAGATCAAGATGGCAATCAAGAACACTATACATTGGATAAACCCAATATTGGATTATATTGTGGGCCTTTAATTTGGCATACATTAACATATCATAGTGAAGCTGCGTTAATGGTATTAGCATCCAATGGATATAATGAAAATGATTACTTACGGGACTATGATGAATTTAAAACATACAAGAGGTAAACAATAATGGAAGTTAAAGCAAATATATTAAAACCTGGATTTGAAATGCATAAAGCTGAATATATCCAAGCTGCTAACGAAGTATTGGAAAGTGGTTGGTATGTATTAGGACCGAAAGTTAAACAATTCGAACAAGCATTTGCCAATTATACTAAAGCTAACTATTGTGTGGGTGTAGCCAGTGGATTGGATGCGTTAATTTTAGCCTTTCATGCCTTAAACTTACCCCAAGGCAGTGAAGTGATTGCACCTGCCAACACTTACATTGCTTCCATTATGGGGTTTACTAAAGTTGGATTGGTTCCAAAATTTGTCGAACCAGATTGTTATTACAATTTAGATGCTGCAAAGATTGAAGCTGCCATTAGCGATAAAACAAAAGCAATTTGTGTGGTGCATTTATATGGTCAAATGGCCAATATGGATAAAATCATGGAAATTGCCGATAAATATAATTTAAAAGTAATTGAAGATTGTGCCCAATCCCATGGTGCAACATTAAACGGAAAACATTGCGGTACGTTTGGTGATATCGGTTGTTTTTCTTTTTATCCAACTAAAAATATTGGTGCTTTTGGGGATGCAGGGTGCATTATTACAAATAATCATGAGTATGCGTCACGTATTCAAACACTACGAAATTATGGGTCAAGTAAACATTATTACTTTGATGAAGTCGGATACAATTCACGACTTGATGAATTGCAAGCTGCATTATTATTAGTGCGTTTAAAATATATTGATGAAACTATTAAAAGCCGTCATCATATCGCTTCTCTCTATGATGCGGGCATTCAAAATGAAGCCGTTGTTAAACCGGAAATTTGGTGTGATATCGAAGCTCATGTCTATCATCAATACGTTATACGCGTTAAAAATCGTACACACTTTATGAACTATTTAAAGGACCATGGTATTGGTTCACAAATTCATTATCCTCAACCCCCACATCTTTCCGATGCCTATGCTTATTTAGGCTATCACATTGGGGATTTTCCAATTACCGAATGCTTGGCGGATCAAGTCGTTTCATTACCAATGTATGATGGATTGGATGATGAAAGCATTCATTATGTATGCGAAACCATCAATCAATATCATCTATAAGCATAACATCTGTGAACCACCCATAAGTCAAAGACTTATGGGCTTTATATATTTAATAATATTATCTACTTTTAAGAAGTTTGATATTCGATCGTTAGATAGATTTTTTCGAAATTAATTTTATTAAGCACTCCTTAATTCTTACAGGCGTATCCACTTTGCCTTTGTGGTATAAGGCACTAAGATCTACAACTTTACTTTTATTAAGTATATTTAGTTCACCATTTATATCTGCGTTAATTAATTTGTTCCTGTTTGATATAACCCACGTTTAATACGGTTACCTTTAAACTTATATTCTTTAGGGTTATCATCATTATAGATAGGTATAATATCTTTAATAGAGTAGAGGAAAAATAAATATTTTCGCCCCTCTCATTGCACCGTACGTACGGTTCTCGTATACGGCGCTACATTTATATTGTATTCACAAATTACTTAGATAAGTAGTATTCAAGAGGATTGATCAAACCGATTATTCCTCTTTTTCTATTAGTTAAAGAAAGTATTTTGATATTTATAATAAAGTTAACTATTGGAAGTTTAGCCCTTCTATAGATGCCTTGTCTTGCATTTGCTACTCCTAGTAGGCGTACATCCTCAAAATTTAGCTTCTGTATTACAGCTAATTTCTTAAGGTTTCTATATATTGTGCTAGGTGCCTTCCACTTCTTTAAGATGACCACTCTAACTTTATGTCTTAGCCATCTACCAAATTCAAATAATTTCATCTTCATTTTACCTATGCGAAAATAATTAATCC
>Shorty_p1__coassemble_1975_pt1 | contig 12196 bp, 7 predicted proteins | sample Shorty_p1__metabat2_high_PE_005 | metagenome-assembled genome bin Shorty_p1 | reverse complement strand
GCCATATGGCGGTAAAACCCAAATGACACCAACACAAGCTTCTGTGCAAAAGATCCCAGTAATGGATGGTAAAACGACTACTTGCTCAATTTTATCTTATGGATTTAATCCAAAATGGATGGAATATTCGCCATACTTAGGCGCAATTCATTCAGTTGTTCAATCAATGGCAAAAACAATTGCTGTTGGTGGTGATTATCATCAAATTCATTTCTCATTTCAAGAATATTTCCAACGTTTAGGTAATAATACAAAAGCATGGGGAAAAGTAGTGGAAGCTTTACTTGGAACGATTGCGATACAAGATTATTTTGGTTTAAGTGCTATTGGTGGTAAAGATAGTATGTCTGGAACTTTTAATGACTTAGATGTTGTTCCGACATTAATTAGCTTCGCTTGTAGTGCTGCGAATACAAAAAATATCATTACACCAGAATTAAAAACTGCTGGGAATTGGTTATATTTAATTAAAAATGATGGTAGCTTTGATGCGATTAAACGTCAATTTGATTATGTAAGTGCTAAAATAGCCGATAAATCTATCGTTTCCGCTTACGTTGTTGAAGAAGGTGGCGCATTGGCTGCATTATTTAAAATGAGTTTTGGTAACCAATTTGGCTTTAGTATCAAAGGTTGCGAAAAATGCTTATTAGGTAATGGTCAAGGTTATTTTGTTGTCGAAGCTATTAAAGAACTTGAAGGTGAAGGCGTTAAATTGTTAGGTAATGTAACTGAAGGTGATTACGTAATTAATGACGTTACAATTACAAGTAATGAAGCATTATCTTCTTGGACAAGCTTATTTGATAATTTATACCCTCGTTTAAGCCAAGACAGTAAACAAGAAGTTGAAGCTTGTAACTATAGCGCATCAAAAGTATTTAAAGCAAAAGAAGTTGTGAATGAAGTACACGTTATGATTCCAGTGTTTCCAGGAACAAACTGTGAATATGATATGCGCAGAGCATTCGAGGATGAAGGAGCAATTGGTCATATCGTTGTATTTAAAAATGAAACACAAGAATTATTCAACCAAAGCATTGATGAATTTGTTGAAATGATCAATAAATGTCATATCTTAGCTATTCCTGGTGGATTTAGTAGCGGGGATGAACCAGATGGTAGTGCGAAATTTATTGTTAACGTTTTACAAAATGAAAAGATTAAATCGGCTGTGCATGGTTTATTGGACCGTGATGGATTAATTTTAGGTATTTGTAATGGATTCCAAGCTTTAGTTAAATCAGGTTTATTGCCATACGGTAGAATTCAAACGGTTGATTCGAGTGCACCAACATTATTTAGAAATGATATTTCACGTCATATTTCAACCGTTGTTTCAACTCGTGTGGGTTCAACGAATAGTCCGTGGTTACAAGGATTTGATTGTGGCGATGTGCATAGCATTGCGGTAAGTCATGGTGAAGGTAAATTCGTATGTGACGCGACAATGTTACAAAAGTTAAAAGATAATGGATGTATTGCATTCCAATATTGTGACTTAGTAGGTAATGTGACAAGTGATCCTAGTGTGAACATTAATGGTAGTGTAAATAATATTGAAGGTATCGTAAGTTTTGATGGTCATATCTTAGGTAAGATGGGACATAGTGAACGTTACGTTGAAGATGTATTTAAAAATATTAGTGGCAATAAAAAACAATCCATCTTTGCCAATGGAGTTGCTTACTTTAAGGGGGAAAAATAGTGTCAAATGCATATGCAAATGCGGGTGTTAACTTAGAAGCAGGTTATGAATCCGTAGAACGTATTAAAAAACATGTAAAACGTACCAATCGTTTAGGTATGGTCAGTGATATTGGTAGTTTTGGTGGCTTATTTGATTTAAGTGCCTTAAATATGAAAGAACCAATGTTAGTTTCTGGAACTGATGGTGTGGGTACGAAATTAAAATTAGCTTTCATGATGGATAAACATGACACAATTGGTCAAGATGTTGTGGCAATGTGTGTTAATGACGTTATTGCTCAAGGAGCTCAACCTTTATTCTTTTTAGATTATGTTGCGGTGGGTAAAAATCATCCGCAACAAATTGAAGCAATTGTTAAAGGGGTTGCGGATGGCTGTGTGTTGGCGAATTGTGCATTAATTGGTGGTGAAACTGCTGAAATGCCCGATATGTACAGTGAAGATGAATACGATGTAGCTGGCTTTACCGTTGGAGCTGTTGAAAAAAGTAAAATAATCACTGGTGAAAAAACTAAAGCGGGTGATGTTGTTATTGGTATTGCAAGTAGTGGTGTGCATTCGAATGGCTTTTCTTTAGTAAGAAAAATTGTTTTAAAGGATAATGCCTTAGATTTAAACCAAACTGTTGAAGGATTAGACGATACATTAGGCAACACATTATTAACACCGACACGTATTTACGTTAAACCGGTATTAAAAGTATTGGAAAGCGTGGATGTGCATGGAATTGCCCATATTACTGGTGGTGGTTTCTATGAAAATATGCCACGTTGTTTAAATAAAGGATTAGGTATCACAATTACAAAAGGTACGTGGGAAGTATTACCAATCTTTAATGTATTGCAACGCTTATCTGGTATTAGTGAAGATGAAATGTACAATGTGTTTAATATGGGTATTGGTATGATTCTTGTTGTGGATGAAAAAGATGTGGATAATACATTGGAAATCTTAAGTCAACAAGGAGAAAAAGCCAGTGTGATTGGTAAAGTTGTTGAAGGGCAAGGAGTTAACTTTCAATGATTTCCATTGCTGTCTTTGCGTCAGGAACTGGAACAAACTTTGATGCGCTAGCAAAAGCGTGTCAAAGTGGTCAGTTGGATGCAACTATTGATTTGGTTGTGTGTGATCATTTGGATGCTCCAGTGGTTAGTAAGGCGAAGAAATTAGGTATTGAGGTATTTGCGTTTACCGCAAAAGATTATGCCGATAAAGCAGCTTATGAAAAAGATATATTAGATAAATGTCAACAACACAATATTTCGTGGATTATTTTAGCTGGTTATATGCGCTTAATCGGAGCGACATTATTAAACGCTTATGCGAATAAAATTGTTAATATTCATCCATCATTACTTCCCGCGTTTAAAGGGAAAGATGCTATTGGTCAAGCGATTAACTATGGTGTAAAAGTAATGGGTGTTACAATCCATTATGTGGATGATAGTTTGGATGGAGGAAAAATTATTGCGCAACGAAGTTTTGACGTGCTAGATAGTTATTCACACGATGAAATTGAAGCGCACATTCATGCGATTGAACATGAACTTTATCCGATTACTGTTCAAAAATTAATTAACGGAGGCAAATAATGAGAAAAGCACTTGTTAGTGTGTCAGATAAGACAAATTTAATTCCTTTTGTTACTGGATTAGTTGAAGCTGGTTATCAAATTGTTTCTACTGGTGGAACTAAACGTGTATTAGATGAAGCAGGTATTCCAACAATTGCAATTGATGATTTAACAGGATTTCCAGAAATGTTAGATGGTCGTGTGAAAACATTACATCCAATTGTGCATGGTGGATTGTTAGGGGTACGTGATAATGAATATCACGTAGCTCAAATGAAAGAACATAATATTGATCCCATTGATTTAGTGTGTGTTAATTTATATCCATTTAAACAAACCATTGCAAAAGAAGGATGTACTTTAGCAGATGCGATTGAAAACATCGATATTGGTGGACCTAGCATGTTACGTAGTGCAGCGAAAAATCATAAGTTTGTAACAGTAGTTACCGATGTGAATGATTATGATCGTGTATTAAGTGAAATCAAAGAATTTGGCGATACTACGTTACAAACACGTCAAATGTTAGCAGTTAAAGTCTACGCATTGACTGCGTATTATGATTCATTAATTGCTGCCTATTTGCAAGAACAATACAATGTTACAGGTTTAAATACTTATACAAAAGGTTATGAATTAAAACAAAGTTTACGTTATGGAGAAAATCCACACCAAGAAGCTAACTTCTATGTGGATAACCATCATTATTCGTATTCATTAAGCACTGCGAAACAATTGCATGGTAAAGAATTAAGTTACAACAATATTCAAGATGCAAACGCAACTTTGCAAATCTTAAAAGATTTCAGTGAACAACCTTGTGTTGTTGCTGTTAAACACATGAATCCATGTGGGGTTGGTATTGCAGATGATATTGATACTGCATGGCAAAAAGCGTATGATGCAGATCCGGTAAGTATTTTTGGTGGTATCGTTGCATTTAACCGTGAAGTGGATGTGCATTGTGCCACTGCAATGAGTCAAATGTTTTTAGAAATTATCTTAGCACCAAGCTTTGCACCAGAAGCATTTGAAATTTTAAGTCGTAAGAAAAATATTCGTTTAATGACGTTTGATTTGAACGGTAAAGATTCAAAAGAAAAATGTGTATCTGTTGTGGGTGGTTTATTGGTTCAAAATGAAGATACCTACCAAGAATGTGCAGAAGATTTACGTTGTGTTAGCGAAGTTGAACCAACTCAAGAACAAATTAAAGATGCTTTATTTGGTCAACGTATCGTTAAACATGTCAAATCCAATGCCATCGTTGTTGTTAAAGATGGTCAAACATTAGGTGTTGGTGCAGGCCAAATGAACCGTGTCGGAGCAGCTAAAATTGCCTTAGAACAAGCCGGTGAAAAAGCCAAAGGTGCAGTATTAGCATCTGATGCGTTCTTCCCAATGAATGATACATTAGAATTAGCAGCTAGCTATGGTATAAGTTGTGTCATCCAACCGGGTGGAAGTATTAAAGACCAAGATAGTATTGATAGTGCCAATAACCATAAGATCGCCATGGTTATGACAGGTAAACGTCACTTTAAACATTAATATGGCAAATGTATTAGTTATTGGTAGTGGTGGTAGAGAACATGCCATTGCCACTAAATTTACGCAATCATCTCACGTAGATACCGTCTATGTTGCCCCAGGAAATCCTGGTATGTGCGATGTGGCAACGACGGTAAATATTGGCGTGAATGATTTTGAAAAAATCAGTGAATTTTGTTTGGCTGAAAATATTGACTTAGTTTTTGTTGGTCCAGAAGTACCATTATGCAATGGTATTGTGGATTATTTGTGCGAAAAAAATATTCGTGTGTTTGGGCCAAGTAAAGCAGCAGCACGTTTGGAAGGAAGTAAAGCTTTTTCCAAAGATATGATGGCTAAATACAATATTCCTACCGCTAAATTTGCGAGCTTTAACAATTATGATGAGGCAAAAAACTATTTAGAAAATGTGGATTATCGCGTTGTATTAAAGGCAGATGGATTAGCTGCGGGAAAAGGTGTGGTGATTCCTGAAACGAAGCAAGAAGCATTGGAAGCATTAAAAGAAATGATGGTGGATGATTGCTTTAATGGTGCTGCAAGTAGTGTTGTCATTGAAGAATTTTTAGAAGGTGAAGAATTCTCATTATTAGCGTTTGTTCACAATGAAACAGTAGTTGGAATGCAATTAGCACAAGATCATAAGCGTGCATTTGACAATGACCAAGGCTTAAATACTGGGGGTATGGGTGCGTATACACCTGTGAATCATTTACCACAATCTGCCTATGATGATGCTTTGGAACATATTGTAAAGGCAATGGCAAAAGCCATGGTGAAGGAAGGGTGTCCATTTACAGGTATTTTGTATGGTGGATGCATGTTATGTAAAGATGGCGTTAAAACAATTGAATATAATGTTCGTTTTGGTGATCCTGAAACAGAAGTTGTTTTATTAGCGATGCAAAATGACTTATATGAAGTAATTGAAGCAGTATTAAATGATCAAGAAGTGACATTATCTTGGGATGATAACTATTACTTGGGTGTTGTATTAGCATCAAAGGGATATCCTGGTAGTTATGAAAAAGGATATGTTATTTATGGTTTAGATGATGTGGATCAAGTATTCCATATGGGGACTGGTTTAAATCAAGATAATGAAACCATTAATACAGGTGGACGTGTGTTGTTTGTTGTAGGTAAAGGGGAAACGTTACAACAAGCCAAAGATAACGCATACGCTAACGTTAATAAAATATCCTGTGATGGATTGTTTTATCGCAGTGATATTGGGGATAAAGGATTGTAGTTAATAGTAATGGGCATAGTGGTAATACATAGAATTTACCCTATGCCTTTAATCTATGTAAGTGTTTTCATTTTTTTTCTTGAAAATAATTTTTTAAGTGCATAATTTTGTTAATCTATTGGTAGGAGGAACGATTATGTTTAAAAAGTTAATGATTTCTACAATCGCACTTTGTATAACAGGTTGTACTGCTTCAAAAATAACATCAGAAGAAACGCCAGTAACAACATTGCCAACTGAGGTTCTAGCTCAAGATTTAAATTCAAAAAAAGAAGATGTCTTCGGTGAAATATTACGTCAAATAGATTTGTTGCAAAAAGATCCAATGCTAATGCATATCGTGTATAACAATGAATTGGAAAATTTTATAATCATTAACGATGATGATATCACAGAAGAGGATATTATTGAAAATACCTTATCAGATGCACAAAGTGACGCAATAACTGCCTATCACCAGGCGTTAAGTGAGTTGAATTCTAAAATTGTAACTATATTAACAGAAAATGATTTTGATGTGGTTGATGCATTGACAACAAAAGCAAACCCTCTTATTCGTATTGATCATGTTAAACATCATTCCTTAGAATATACGTTAACTTTGTACGATGATGGGTTTGTTAAATGCTCCAGTGATACGACAACGCAATATCTAAAAAGTGATAAAGTCGTTAAGGATGAAATACTGGATACAATTAAACAAGATATGGAGATATTACCATTAGCATTAACGATAACTGTTTCGAATACTGTGAAATTGTCAGAAGATTGCATGCATGGTTATCCTTATGGTGATGACGTAAAATTTACGCACATTGCTAAATATACATATACAGATGACGATGATAAATCTTTTGTCAGTGAAGTGAAAGATGAAGTATTCTATGTTCATTGTCATGGCTATAACTAAATCTTAATAGAATAACAAAACGGAATCAAATTAATGTATTTGATTCCGTTTTTGATGTTGAATGATAATAAGGGCACAGGTTGTTACAAGGGCAATCGTTGAAATTATAAATGATACCTTAAATCCAGGAACGTGATAAGTTAATTCCAATTCATGATTACCAGCTGGTAACTCAATTCCTAAAAATCCACCTTGAATGGAAAAAAAGTTAATTTCTTTACCATTATCTTTAATGGTCCATCCAAAGTCATACGGAATGGAAGTAAATAAACATTGATTGGTAGAAGTAGTAAAAGTAAACGTGACTTTTGTATTACTGATATATGTAGGATTTAAATATAAAGGTTCACTTGCTTGATATTTTGTGTTCAATTCATCCACTAAATTACTTTTTACTAAGCCATAGTTGGATAAGTCAGCCGTAATTTCATGCATTGGTTTATCGGTTTCAACATAAGCTAAATATTGCTCGATGGGTTTAAATTGGGTAAGCGATTTCGCAAGGTAATTGTGTTTGTTATTAAGTTTTATAATTTGATACCCTTGATCATCAGTGTAAATACTTGAGCCATAGTAATACCAATAATTCATATCGGATGCTGGGGTAGTAATAACATATTTTACGTTAAGCAATTCAAATAAATTGGGATCATCGAGATTAAAATGCCAATCCACTTGAGGATACTTTCGGTTGATAACTAAAAAGTCATTAAGTGTGTATTGGAAGGTTGAATCATAATTCATTACGGACGGATAACCTAAATATAAGTTACCATTAACCATAATGCCATCGATAATAATTCGATAGAATGAATCATCCATCGTTTTTAATTGCGTGAGCAATGATTCATATTTGCTATTATTGGTAATCGTTTGATAGTTTGCAGGATTATCTTCGTAAAGGTGATAATTACTTATCGTTAGTAAACTAATGCATTGAAAGCTAAGTGCAATTACTAATAAGTAATTGCTAATTTGTGTTACTTTGAGTAATGCAAGGCATTCAAAGATTAAACAGAGTGCAACAATGCAATAATTGATAAATTGCGTAGTATTAATGAAATCAACCCCATTAATGCTAGGGATAACAATAGCTAAAGCTAGGATAATAATGATTAATAGTAATGTCCAAATTGCAATTGAATTTCGGTATCGGTTTAGATTATCGCATGTTTCGTTTAAATAATAGTTCAATGATAAGCCACTGGTAATAATCATTGCGATACTTATAATCACACTATAACGCATGCTATAAGTAAAATGAAAGAATAACCCAATTCGTGGTGAGATTAATAATATAAAGAGTAATCCAATTAAATAACGGTAAGGCTTCAAAAGGTTTGCTTTAAAAGTAATGGGTAAAGTTAATAAACATAAACTATGACTATAGATTGCCATTTGATAAAAGAAATAAGGACCATCAACATATAGACTTGGTTGATTCACAGTCACAGGAATAAAAAAGTTTTGTAAGATTTGTAACAACTGATTATCTGTCCAAATGGTATATGAATAATTACTTGTGGAAGTACCTATTCTCGGATTAGCTAATAAAGCAATAATAGAAGGATACCAAATAAATGCTGACAACAAGACACCCAACATAAAATATGCAAACAATTTTAATGAAACAATTAAACCTTGTTTAATTGTAGTAATGGTAGGATTAGTAATTAATCGAATAAACCACAATAATAAGATGAGCCAACAAAGTGGCCACATTAGATAATATTGACAGCTAATTAAAATTGCGGTGGCACTAGTAAATAGTAACCACTTGTTTTGTTGTAAATAATTTTCCATTCCCCATAGAATATAAGGAATCCATGCATAAAAACTAATAAACATGGGTTGTTCCATAAAGATGCAAACCCATCCACTACTTAAATATATTAAGCTAAACCCAATCGCTAATTTTGGCCTAATTCCCAATGCTTTTAAATATTGATAGAATCCAAAGCCTCCCACATAAAATTTCATTATAGTAACAAGCAATAATGGTGTTGTTACGTTATGACATAACTTATATAGCAGATAAGCAATCCAAGCAAAAACATCACCGATAAAATAGTAGGCTTTTAATCCATAGACATTACTTCCTAAAAAGAAATTCCAATCCCAAGATAAACTTCCTTGATCAATTAAGCGATAAAATTCGCGATAAAATGATATATGTTGTTGTAAGAAGTCATACTTAATCATGAATGTATTTTGGATAAATACAAAAAAGGAAATTATTAAGAGTATACTAATTGCCGCTATTAAATATAACTCATGTTTATGTTTATTAATTATTGATTTCATGTCTTTTATTTTAACGGATAAGCACCAAATCTAAATTATAAAAAGCAAAATTATGGTAAGTTTAAATCCAAGCGTCTAAAATTATAACGGTGATAATATGAAGAAAACATTTGATATAACTGGAATGAGTTGTTCAGCTTGTTCTTCACGGATAGAAAAAGTCGTGGGAGAAGATCAACATATACAAAAATGCAGTGTTAACTTGTTGGCCAATCGTATGGATGTGGAATACGATTCGGCTTCATTTGGAGAACAAGATGTGATTGCATTAGTGAATAAAGCAGGGTATGGTGCCACGGTTCATGGTAAAAGAGAAAGTAATAGTAAAGCGAAGGATGATGGTAAAAAGGGATTAAAACAAAAACGTAATCGGTTGATTTTATCGTTTACGTTTATGTTACCGTTATCCTATATTGCGATGGGCCCAATGATGAATTTACCATTACCAGCTTTTCTTTTAACGTATGAACATAGTATTACGTATGTTACGTTACAAATGGTATTAGCTAGCATTGTGATGTTATTGAATCAACATTACTTTATCAATGGAATCAAGAATCTGTTCCATAAAGCACCAAATATGGATACATTAATAGCGTTAGGAAGTGGTGCTTCATTTATTTATGGATTATATGCTTTATTAAAAATCGGTTATGGGTTAGCGGTTGGTGATCATGCGATGGTCATGCAATTTCATCATGATTTATACTTTGAAACTAGTGCGATGATTGTAACCTTAATTTCATTGGGGAAATATTTTGAAGCTAAAGCAAAGTATAAAACAGGTGATGCAATTCGCGCGTTAATGGATTTAAGTGTCAACAGTGCGTTAGTATTAGAAAATGGAGTTGAAGTTGAAAAGCCAATCGAACAAGTAGTGGTTGGGGATAAATGCATTGTTAAAGCAGGAAGTAGCGTACCGGTAGATGGTAGAGTAATCGAAGGGTTTGCATCCTTTGATGAAGCATTTATTTCTGGGGAAAGTATTCCTGTGGATAAAACAATGAATGATTCGGTTTATAGTGCGACATTATGTAAAAGTGGGTATGTTGTCATTGAAGCAACAAAAGTTGGACAAGACACGACATTTAATCAAATTGTGCAATTAGTGGAACAAGCCAGTGCGTCGAAAGCTCCTATAGCTAAAATTGCTGATAAAGTGAGTGGTATTTTCGTTCCTACCGTATTGGTTATTTCCTTAATTACCTTTATTATTTGGTTAATGGTGGGATATTCCTTTGAATTTGCTTTTTCGATGGGTATTGCGGTATTGGTTATTAGTTGTCCATGCGCATTAGGCTTAGCCACACCAACAGCGATTATGGTGGCTACTGGTAAAGGCGCGCAAAATGGAATTTTAATTAAATCCGGTGAAGCATTAGAAATTGCCCATCAAGTGAATACGGTTGTCTTTGATAAAACGGGTACGATTACTTTGGGTCAACCAAGTGTTGTCAGTAGTTATTATTTAAGTTACGACCATGAATTAACTGATCGTTATATTGCTTCGCTGGAGGCGAAAAGTGATCATCCATTAGCCAATGCATTAACGAATTATTATCACGATTTAGTAATCGATACAATGAGCTTGGATACGTATCAATCGTTGGATGGATTAGGTGTAAGTGCCACCGTAGGTAATGATGCAATTTTTGTTGGTAATAAACGTTTGATGCAAACTAACGGTATTGATACTTCGCTAGTGGATGCTAAGGCAGTAGAATTTGCCCAACGAGGAGCTACTGTTATTTATGCAGCGATTAATACGAAAGTTGAAGCTATTATTGCAATCGCAGATAAAATCAAACCAACATCTGCCCAAGCATTGGCTCAATTATCTGCCATGGGTTTAGAAACTGTAATGTTAACAGGAGATAATGAAATTAGTGCCAATGCGATTGCTCAACAAGTTAATGTTAACCAAGTGATTGCGCAAGTATTACCGCAGGATAAAGAAAGTGTGATTGCTAAGTATCAAGCAATGGGTAAAAAAGTAGCGATGGTGGGCGATGGAATTAATGACGCGCCAGCCTTAGTTAAAGCAGATGTTGGAATTGCAATTGGTGCAGGTAGTGATGTGGCGCTTGAATCTGCAGATTTAGTATTAATGCATTCTGATTTAATGGATGTGGTTAAAGCCATACAATTATCTAAAGCGGTTATTACCAATATTAAAGAAAATTTGTTTTGGGCGTTCTTTTATAATGTAATCGGTATACCCATTGCTGCGGGGTTATTCTTTATTCCATTTGGATTAAAATTAAATCCGATGTTAGGAGCTGCGGCTATGAGTTTAAGTAGTGTTTGCGTGGTTAGTAATGCATTGCGTTTACGCTTTTTTAAACCAAAGCTTATGGATACCTCTCAATTAAATATTGAAACTAAAATTGTGCACGCAGAAAGTGATAAAAAGGAGACAAAGATGAAAACTGTAGAATTATCCATTGAAGGAATGATGTGTCAAAATTGCGTTAAACATGCCACAAAAGCATTGCAAAGTGTTAATGGAGTAAACGAGGTTGAGGTAACGTTAGAAACCAATAGTGCGATTGTTAGTGGGGTAGAAACGTTAGATGTTAATGCATTGATTCATGCATTGGATGAAGAAGGTTATCCTTCTAAATTGAAATAATGTTATCTGGGTGAAGCGTACGAAATATCTTCACCTTTTCTTTAGCGAATTAATGGTTGGTAATCATTTTAATCATATAAAGTTCGTCAATTTTTTTAATGTAAGTGTAAAATTTACTACTTGAGATTCCCTACCATCTTTAAAGAAGCTTGTTGATACTGGATCCTTAACGAGATTGGCGTTAATATTGATCATTTCTCTTTCCGCATTGTACCCCTTTAATTAAAAAAACGATTGATGTTTAATTATCAATCGCATAATAGG
>Shorty_p1__coassemble_1932_pt1 | contig 12681 bp, 12 predicted proteins | sample Shorty_p1__metabat2_high_PE_005 | metagenome-assembled genome bin Shorty_p1 | reverse complement strand
CCTGCAGCAGATTTTCCTTCACTCACTGCACAATGGTGAATTTCAGCAACATCCAAGCCCATCTTTTTTGTCACTTTTTCGACATTTAATTTGATCATCATACTAGTTCCAGCACCATTGCCACAACATACCAATAATTTTAATTTAGCCATAATTTATATACCTTCCTTTTCGCTTACGCGTTTTTTTCTGCCATTTTTTCTAAATAAGCATCATAGTCTTCTGTAATTAAGAAGTATGTATCTGGGTGTTTGCGGTATTGAATTTGTGGAATTGCCACTAACACTAACACAACAATTGCTACACCTGCAAAACCTAAGAATTTCATTACCACAGTAAACATAGGCCATACTGTTGCCCAGTCAAACATACCTAAGTAACCGCCATATTCGGCTAAACCTACCCATCCAGCGATTAATGCAGAACCAAATACTTGAATTAAACCAGAGATAAATGGTAACAATAATGCGGCTTTAATACCGCCTTTATAGTCAGCATAAACCGCAAATACAGCGTTATCGAAGAATACAGGAACGAAACCTGCAATTACCAATGTTGGAGATTTCATTAAAATAAGAATTGCAATCGCAATAAATTGTCCCAAAGCCCCCATTAAGAAGCCCACTGTAACCGCATTAGAGCTACCAAAACCAAACACTGCGGCACAATCGATACCTGGAACAGCACCTGGTAACAATGAATTGGCGATACCTTGGAATGAATTCGTTAATTCAGTAACGAAAGTACGAACACCCAATTGTAAAATAGCTAAGTAAACTGCAAAGTTTAACGCTGTTGTCATTGTATAGAAGAAGAAGTTCTTATTTGCAGCCAAGAATCCAGCTTCAACTAAATAATCTTTACCCAATACAACTAAGATTGTTCCAAAGAAGGCAAACATTAATATAGATGTCGCTACCATGTTTTCATTAAAGATGGATAAGAAACCAGGGAATTTTAAATCATCCAAACGTTTCGTATGTTCCCCTTTACTTTTCATCTTTTCAGCCACTTTACCAACTAGTGCAATACCAAACATTTGTTGGTGAGCAATAGCGAAACCGCCACCTTCCGTTAATTCTTGCGTTATTTCCACTGTTAAGTTACTACCAACTGCCCAATACAATCCTAAAACAAGTCCCATTAAAATAAGAATTGGTGTTTCACCTAATTTAGGAAAGCAGAATAAGATTAACCAGAATGCAGTGGATGCTTGTTGCATTTGAACGTGACCTGTTGTAAATACTGCACGCATTTTAGTCCATTTTTTCAAACGAACTAACACTAAGTTCATAATAAACGCAATTAACAATAACAACATTACTTGTGAGAAAGTACGTCCAAATTGTTCCATTAACCCTTCAGTTACCGCATTTTGTCCAAAATATGGGTCAATAACCATTGCATGTAAATTAAATCTTTCTTTTAAGCCAACTAAGATTGGTCTAAAGTTATTTACTAATCCACCCGAACCAACAGATAGGATCATGTATCCAACTGTCGCTTTGATAAATCCAGCCAATGCATCATAAATTGGCTTTTTAAGCAATAAGTAACCAATAAATACAATTAATCCAATAAAATATGCCGGTTGGGTCAGTATGTTATTCGCGAAGAACTCCCATATGCTCATTAAAAATTCCATTTTTCTATCTCCTAAATTATGATTCAAATTTTTCTGCGATTGCTTTTAAATCTTCTAAGCAAGTTGCTTTATTTAACGCCTCTACAATATCATCATTCATTAAAGTATCCATTAAACCTTGGATATTGGCTAAATGCTTTTCATGATCAGTAGCTGCGAGTGAAAAGAATAAACGTGCTTTTTTATCTTCATCCTTTGGATCAAAATCCACTTCGTTTTCGACCTTCATGAATGAAACCGCTGTTCCATTGCAACCAAGCGCCCCTTCGGTTGAATGCGGCATTGCAATCCCTGGGACAATAACAATGTAAGGACCATATTTATGAATGCATTCAACCACAGCATCCACGTAACATGGTTCAACCACAGTTTTATCTAATAATGGTTGATAGCTTGCTTTCACAGCATCTTCCCAACTATCAAACGCTGTGTGAAAACTATAATATCCATTTTCTACAATTTCTTTTAGCATAATCATTTCCTACAATACACTGCGATAAGGAACGTTTGGTTCTTCAGTAAAGCAATCTTCAAAACCACGACGGTAATGATATTCATATTTATCTTTATCCGTTGGATAAACATATTTTCCACCAACATCCCAAATGAACGGATGGAATTGGTAATCCAATGCATGTTTTTTATAATTATATAACATCATGATTTCTTTTGGATCAGCTTTGAAATTTGTCCATACATCATAATGAATTGGAATTACCACTTTAGTTTTTAAACATTCTGCCATTCTAAGAATATCCACACTGGTCATCTTATCTTGCATACCCACCGGATTTTCACCATACGAGCCAAAGGCAACATCGATATCATAATCCTTTCCATGTTTTGCATAATAAATAGAATAATGCGAGTCTCCACTGTGATAGATATTTCCACCCGGTGTTTTGATTAAGTAGTTAACGGCTTTTTCATCCATATCCGTTGGACACTTACCAGCTAAATCTTCTCTATCCGGGCCCTGTGAGTCCGTAGTTGTGATACACGTACGATCAAACGAATCCAAAGCTACAATTTCAATATCCTTAATTTTAATTGTATCGCCTGGTTTTACAGTAATGCAACGATCGGCAGGGACTCCCCATTTTTGCCATAATTCCACTGATTTTTTTGGACCAATAAATGGTACTGGGATTTCTTTTCCATTTTCATCAGTTGTCATCATCTTACTTTGCAATACATGGGCCGCATATTCAGCGCTCATATGATCTTGATGATAATGTGTTGCCAATACTGCATCCACTTGTTTAATAGCAAATGGATCAATTACAAATGGTACGGCACGTAAGTTGGGTTGCATATCCCGACATCCACACATGTTAGCCATTTGATGGCCAACTTTCATTTTTCCATCCCCATGGGTACGTTTACCATTACCTGCCCATAAATCAATTGTAACATTGGCTCCACCAGGTGTTTTAAACCAAATTCCGGTACAACCAAGCCACCACATTGCGACCGTACCTGGTTTTACTTCTTCATTTTCAATCTCTTCATTTAACCAAGTTCCCCATTCTGGAAAAGTGGATAAGATCCAAGATTCGCGTGTAATTTCATCAACCTTTGCCATGTTTCCTCCTTACATTAACCTCTAGTTAATTAACGCTTACATGATAATCGGTTAACAAATCCTTAACAATACAGTTTTACGAACGTTTTATAATTTATATGATTTGTTATACGCTTACATAACTTTTATGATTTATTTTATGTTCGTTCAAAGTTGACGATACGAACGTTTGTGCATACAATTGAATTGTATTAATCATAAAGGAGATTTTTTATGTCAAGAGTATTCCGCAAATTACAACTCAGTCCCCAAGCAAACCGCATCATTTCTTATATATTTTATGCATTATTTGCATTATTAATCATTTACAATATCGTTAATACGAATAAAACATCGTATAAAATTATGTATCTAATCCTATTAATAGTTATTCTTGGCTTTGCATTATACAGTGAATTCCTAAAACACTTATACGAAAAAGCCATTAAGCAATTAGCCTATGATTGCAATCCGAAACAAGCTACGCAAACTTTTGATTTTTTAATGACAAAAGATTTTGCTCATGCTTACCGCAACAGTCGTATTCTTTTTGACACATTGTGCGCCATGGATGAATTGAATATTGAAACAACTAAACGCTTATTAGCAACAAACGATAAATTCTTCCATAGCACCCTAGATCAATTACTCATTTATCATTACAGTCAATTCTTTATTGCTTTTTTAACTAATGACGAAGCAACTGGCAAGATTGAATACCAAAAAATTATTCGGATGAAAGAAAGCAAAGTTAAAGGCATGAAAGTCTCTCCATTATTTAATTGGGACCAACTGGATGGTATGTATCAATTTATGCGTCAAGACATTAAACAAAGCATCAATCTATTAAAGAAAGTAGATACTACTTACATGAATCCTAGAGAAATGGTTCAATACCATGCAATTTGTGTTGGTATCGGCACCAAAGCAAAAGATATATCATTTACGCAAAGCCATCTAAAGCAATTAAATCAAATCAACGGCACTTCGTTAATCGCCACGAAAGGAATTAATTTATGAAAATGAGTAAGGAAATCGTCGATGCACGACGAAAGTTAATTATGCAGCGCATTCAAACCCACGGTAGCGTGGATGTCAATACACTGGCCAACGAGCTCAATGTTACTCCACTTACCATTCGACGTGATTTACAATATTGGGAAGATTTAGGTGCCATTCAAAAATATTACGGCGGTGCCCGTCTAATTCAATCCTTTGTGGATGATAACGACGAAAACAATAATGAAGCCCATAAACATGCCATCGCTAAATATGCCGCTAATTTTGTGGAAGAAGGCGATACCATCTTTATTAACACTTCTTCAACTGCATTATTAATGATTAAATACATCACTAATAAACGAGTAACTGTTATCACTAACAATGCCAAAGCTATCTTTTTAGACCATGATCCCAACTTACAAATCGTACTTACCGGCGGTGAGTTGCGCATACCTAAAGAAAGCATGGTCGGCGACTTCACTTTAGCGACATTGCATAAAGTAACTGCCAACAAATCCTTTTTAGGTTGCTCTGGTTTTGAAATGAATACCGGCATGACAACAGCTATCTTAAGTGAAGTGGCCGTCAACGTTACCATGATCGAACGAACCGCCGGTCCTACATTCCTTCTTGCCGACGCCACCAAAATCAATCACCCACATCAATTCACTGTCGCCCCATGTACCGCGTTTAATTATTTAATTACAGATGAACGCACCATTGATGAAGAATTGCAAGACTTTAAACTCTGTGGAGTAACCACTCAAAAAGTATCTCCATACTATAACTTCAAAAAAGACGATGAATATTACATCCACCGTCATAAACAATCCAATAAAAATAATTAACATTTACAGTTATCATTTAATTAACCATAACATTTTCGAACTTCCCACTTGGGAAGTTTTTTTCATAAATTTTTAGGTCGCGGAAACCCACTTCCTTTAGGTAGTGGGAGGAGCAACCAACCTCCTATCCATGTGATTCGATATATCTTTGAATGGTATCGGATGATACTTCTCCTATACTACAAGCAAAATATCCATCCGACCAAAATATATGCTTTTTCCAATACTTCTCGGAAAGAAAATTAGTGTATTTCTGCCATAAATAATATGTAGTTTCTTGTTTAATAATTTTTACAATATCACAGACACTATCTGTTGTATCGTACTCCAAGAGAAAGTGTATGTGGTCTTTGTCTGTTTCTATTGCGATAATATCCCACTTTTTCAAATTACATATATCAAAAATCTTGTGCTTAACATCATGGGCAATGTTATTTGTTAGTAATTGTTTTCTGTATTTTGTAACCAAAACAATATGAACCTTTAAACTATATTTACGACGATTGTGTCGATTATATTTATTGTCCATGATATCCTCACTTACTTGAATTTCACTAATTATTAGTATATAATATATATAGTGAAATAACAATGAAGGGAGGGTACGTTTATGGGGCAAATGACAGTTACAGCAAAAATCCAAATATCAACATCAGATTACGAGAAAACCATGTTAGACAATACGATGTCTATGTATCGTGACGCTTGTAACTATGTTTCTAATTATGTATTCCAAACACACGACCTTAAACAGTTTTCTCTTAATAAGGCGTTATATTCTACTATTCGAGAAAGGTTTGGTTTAAAATCACAAATGACACAATCTGTTTTTAAGGCTGTTATTGCTAGATATAAGACAATACTTGAAAATCAGAAAGAATGGATTAAACCATGTTTTAAAAAGCCTCAGTACGACCTTGTCTGGAATCGTGATTATTCTCTTACACAAAACTGTTTTTCTGTAAATACATTATATGGACGTGTGAAACTACCATATTTCACCAAAGGTATGGATAAATACTTTGACCATGCTATTTATACGTTTGGAACAGCTAAACTTGTAAATAAGCATGGCAAATATTATCTGCATATTCCTGTAACTTATGATGTCGAAGAAACATCGCTATCGGAAATATGTAATGTTGTCGGTATCGACAGAGGAATTAATTTTGTTGTTGCGACTTATGACAGCAAGCATAGATCAAAGTTTGTTAGTGGTAAAGAGATAAAACAAAAAAGAGCAAATTATTCTAAGCTTCGTAAAGAGTTGCAAATGCGACATACGCCATCTTCAAGACGAAGACTCAAAGCAATTGGTCAACGAGAAAACCGTTGGATGCAGGATATTAATCATCAGGTATCAAAGGCACTCGTTGAAAACAACCCAAAGCATACACTTTTTGTACTTGAAGATTTATCTGGAGTACGTAACGCTACAGAACAAGTTCGCATGAAAGATAGATATGTATCCGTGTCTTGGTCTTTTTACGACCTAGAACAAAAACTTATTTATAAAGCAAAACAAAATCAGTCTACAGTTATTAAAGTTGACCCTCACTATACAAGTCAATGTTGTCCAGTTTGTGGACATATTGAAAAAGCAAATCGAAATAAAAAGAAACATTTGTTTACTTGTAAGAATTGTGGGTATCAATCAAATGATGACCGTATTGGAGCAATGAATCTGTATCGAATGGGAATCAACTATCTAATGGATAGTCAAGTACCAAATACAGTTGTTATAGAGTAAACTCTATAGCAAAGGGTGCTGTCAACCTCCCTATGATGTAACGCCACTATGGACAGTGATGTTTTTAGAATAACAAATGTCGGAGACGAAAATCGTTAGTACGACTGGGCAGTTACAAGCCCATTACCTTTAGGTGATGGGTAGTTGACCATTGATAAGATAACTGGAATCCCTTAAACAAATCATGCCATAACTTTCAATAATTTCTTCTAAGGGATCATCATCAATGGACTGTGTTCCATAGATACCATTATCATGATTACCCAATACATATATTACAGGTATATCCTTTGCTAAAACAGAAAGTTGATTATATAAATCTTTTATTTCTTTTTCACTGGTAAACTCATCTATCATATCCCCAGCAAGAATTAATGCATCCCCTTCTTCGTTACAAATACGATTCAATAATTCACTTAATTCACTACTGGTAAGATTGGTTGGATAATGCATATCAGCCATTAAAACAATACGATGCGGTTTAGATAAGATTTGCGATGCTTGGATATTATATTGTTTTCTTACAATCGTATGCATATTCCATGTACCATAAAGAATGAATGCTAATGATAGGAATAACGAAAACGGAAAGAACACATAATATTTATATTTTGTAGGTTGCCTAACATGAAATATGCAAAGAATACTATCCATAATTAACGTCAATACAACAAAATGAAGCATTAACATAAATAATGTGGAATGAATATTAATACCCAATAATCCCATCACAAAACTTAACACTATATGCATTCTTATATCTAAGCTAAAACGATATAAATAGTAATAAAAGAATAGGCTAATCGCTATATAACTAATAACACTCCCCCAAATAATTGCCATAACTCAACCTCCATGTTGAGTTTAAGCAAGATACCTTAACTCTAAGCTTTAACAATTCTTAACAATATCTAAAGAAAAAGTGTTCAATTGCTTAACAAGCAACCAAACACTTTTTACTTACTTCACTCAACGCTTTGTGCGTTTTATTGACTATTTAATGGAAAACTTACTCCAGCTTTAAATAAATCACAGTCAATGGACAAGTTAAAGGTTCCTCCTTGCACTTCAGTAAATGAGCGAGCAATGGCTAAACCTAAGCCAGAACCTTGTTGACTCCGTGATTTATCACCACGTACAAAGCGTTCAGTGATTTCTTGTGCAGTAAAGTCCATGGGTTGTTCACTTATGTTACTAAATTCAATTAATACTTCGTCATTGGTTGAAGTGATACTGATGTATGCTCTGGAATTAGATAAGGCATATTTACTAATATTAGTAAATAAGTTTTCAAATATACGATAGGTTTTATCACTATCTAAATTTAGAATAATTTTATCTGCAGGTAGTTTTTTAATGATTTCGATATGTTTGGTTTCTAATAAATCTTCATTTTCTACCATTACTTGTTCCAATAATGACACAATATCCAATGCTTGATAATTCAATTGAATATTTCCACTATCGACTTTACTAATTTCAAATAAATCTTCAATTAATCGTTTTAATCGGTTGGCATAAAGTTTTAATTGTTCCACGTAATGCTTACGATCTTCGTCATTTAACTTATCATCATCCAATAGTGCAATGTAATTTTTAATACAAGTTAACGGTGTTTTTAAATCATGGGATACATTACTAATCAATTCTGTTTTAAGCTTTTGCGATTTCACTTGTTCACTAATTGCATTTTGGACATTGTCACTTAATTCCATTAATTGCAATTTACTGGAAGCAAAGATTCCCAATTCTTTTTCATCAATGGAATCAAAGTCTTGGGTAATTATGCACTCAATGGCATTCATTAATTGATGGTAGTTATCTTGCACTTCAATCCCTTTTTTATAAACAAATACCAGGCTAATAAGCGAATAAATAATGGCTACAAGTAAACCAACACTTGGATTAATAAACGCACAGAAAATTATCATCCCACTATTTATAAATGCAATGGTCAATAGTTTCTTTGCAATGGTTTTATCAATATCAACGGTGGTAAATGAAATCAATTTATTACGTATCCAACGTAATAAGCAAACAAATGCAGTATGTTCTTTAATATAATGAATTGGACCACTGACAATAATATATTTCAATAAATAGATCACCACACTGCTGCATAACAGGGTCAACATCCAATAGTCAATATTAATAATCATTAGTAGATTGTTCGATATATTCAATCCAAAACCATTCACGATATACAGCAATTGACCATTGATGCTCGTCCCTACTAAAACAATTAATCCACTATACAAAAAAGTTAAAACAATTGACCAAATAATAAAGTTCCATTCAAAGGACCAAGCACACACAATTTTAAACGGATTGCATAAACTCACATAACGCATAGGGTAAATAACAAGCACTACAGATAAGATAGCTAAACTCACCAAACAAAGCGTAAGGGTTAATCCGTTATACATCGTCCATGAATCTACTTCGCCAAAAATTCCTGTAAATGTCGTCACATTTTTAGGTATTAAATACGTAACGGAAAGGTTAGTTGGATTATTCAAAGTCACTTTCTGAAAGCCAATATGATCATAATAACCAATGTAATTATCTAACGATAATATATTACACAGACCATATGCTTGATCACCATTTGCTTGACAATTTCCTTGGCTATCAAAACTTACCGTCACATTTAAACCATAATCCGCATAATCAATTGAATCAATCGGTGATTTGAGATTGGTTAATACTTCACCATCCAAACTTTTCGCAATGTAAAACAATTGTTCATCCGTTGTTAAATAATTATTGGCACGTTGCAACGCAAAATCCCATTCACTGATCAGATATTCTTTTTCATCATTAGATAGCGATGCACCAAAAGTTAGCGTTTGATAATTCGTATCCATTTGACTTGCCAATTGCATGCTCATTAATTGAAATTCTTCTTGATAATATTGCACAACGTAGTCGTATTGATAACGATTATTTTCTCTTGCATTATCGTAAAGACTTACACACGAAGCACCCAATGTGGTTAACAGCAGTGTAAAAAGAATTGAAAAGATGATTTTGCCTTTCTTCATTACATTTTCTCCATTTTATACCCAATACCCCATACTACTTTTATATATTCAGGATTATGCGTATCCAATTCTATTTTTTTACGTAGTTTACGAATGTGTACCATGATCGTATCGGTATTAACGGCCTCTTCATTCCAAACCTTTTCATAAATTTGTTCACTGGAATATATTCTTCCCGGCGTTTGCATTAAAAGTTCCAATATCTTATATTCTTTTAACGTTAAATGTAATGGTTGATTACGAATTGTCACTTCTTTTGTTTCTGTATTTAATACTAAATCCCCAACTTGTAATACTTTATTGTCTTCATTTATTTGATTCCCTTGTTTTAACTGAAGAATTTGATCATAGCGGCGTAAATTTGAATTCACTCGAGCAATCAACTCCATTGGTTCAAATGGCTTCGTCACATAATCGTCTGCCCCGACATTTAAGCCCGTTATTTTATCTAAATCTTCACTTTTCGCACTTAAAAAGATTATCGGGAAATCATAGTCTTTCCTAAGTTTGATTACCATGGTAATACCATCCATTACCGGCATCATTATATCCACAATCGCTAAATGTATCGTTTCTTTCGTTAATAACGCTAACCCCTCACGCCCATTTTCTGCCTCAATTACTTTATGACCTTGATTTTGTAAAAAAACTCGAATGGTTTCGCGTATTCCTTGTTCATCTTCAACGAGTAATATTGTATGTTGCATAACTTAACCCACTATTCCTGACATCCATTGTAATACTTGTGTTACCCCAAAGGAATAAACAACTAACATCATTGGTTTGCATAATGCATTTATTGCAGTGAATTTTAATAATGACATATTTGTTAATGCCGCAATCATACAGATTGCATCATCCGGTAATCCTGGGATAAAGATAGCAATGGCAAATAAAATGTCAAACCATTTCTCTTTATCTAACCAAGTGATGTATTTATCAAATGTTTTACGATCCACAAATTTTAAAATGAATGCCTTACCATATTTCTTTACCAACAAAAATGCAATGATTGAACCAATCATTTGTCCCAAATAATTATAGATAAATCCTTCCAACGGTCCAAATAGGATTACCCCAACAGTATTACTCATACCTCCAGGTATGATAGGTATTACCACTTGAATAATTTGAAAAGCAACAAATGCCAGCGGCGCAAATATTCCACATTGCATTAATAACCATTCCATCTTATTTTGATCTACTAAATACCCATTCACTGCCAAGTACGCGAATAAACAGACTAATAATAGTGTCGCCGTAATGGTCAATGTTTTCGTTAATTTAACTGCCATATTCATCACCCAGTCAACACTATAAGTTGTTAATATAAACATTAACAGGTGATAAATCTTAACTATTTCTTAATTTTTACATTTAGGGAAAATAAGATAACTTGACTTATTAAACCCATAATATTCCCGTAAACTTACGTTACACTAAACGCAAAAATAGTTCCTATTAGAACTATTAAACGAAAGTGCTTTTATGAAAATTATCAAGCGTAAGAAAGACTTGTTAACTATTCTAAATTTAATTTGTTACCTAAGAATTCTTTTGATTCCGTTTTTTTTGCTATGTTTATTTAACCGCACAAACAACAAATGGCTGTTATCTGGCAGTCGGTATTGTTATTTTTTCAAGTTTTACGTTTTTTAATGGTAGATACCATCATGGAATGGGATACCTTATCATAGAATAATGCTTTTTGAAATGTCATCTTTACCGCAATGACCAAGTAATAAATAAAAAGTGCAAATAAGAAAAGTAACATTAAAATAATGGCAAACTTTCCTTCTACTCCTTTTAATTTCCATACAACCATTCCACTTAACACTAGTGGAATCAATATAATTTCAACAAAGAATAATACTTGTCGTATAAGCATTGTCTTTAAATGCATGAAGTTTCCTTCTTCTTCCACAATGCGAATATTTAATATCATATTAGCAATCGTTTGTCCTTCACTGCATGGAATGAGAAAGTAATAGATAAATACCATTACTGCTAATATTATCTTCCAATCAATTGGGAATATTCGACTTAATGCCAAGCTAAAACTTAATACGATAAATCCATCTAAGCAGAAGGATACAAACCGTCTTAATAGCGAAACATGCCTTCCTTTAACAAAGGCTGCGTCATTAACTTGATGAATATTTGGCATAATAAATGATATAAACCATCCCAATATAAATCCAGGAATTGCACCTAACGTATTAACAATCAAATCATCCACATCAAATAAGCGATAAGGACGTGGATAAATAAAATATAATCCAGTCAATTGTGTTAATTCAAAAAACAAACTCAATAAGAATGTATAAAAGATTGTTGTAAAAAATCCTTTTTTAAAATAAAACTTTAAATAGGCACCAAAAGGAATCGTTAAGCATACATTTAAGAAAGTTGTATAAAATACCGGTGTTTTATACAATTGACGGTACCCTACTTCCGCAACCCCTTGTTTTAATCCATCAATAAAATGGAACACTTCCAATTGCTTTGTTGGTGTGGTTATATACATTACTTCACTTCGTGAAGGTAAGGGTAAGATTACTAAAAAATAAGCGATTAATAAATACAAGACAAAAGAATAGACAATTAAAACACGCACAAATGGTAATGCCCCATATCTATGGTAATGCCATAGTAAATACGGCAATGTAATCAATGCTGCAATGATCGGAAAGACAACGATTCCAAATTTAATAGTATCTATATAAACTGACATGCCACCCATTATACATACTTTTTATCGTACAAATATGTTTTTTAAAAGATGATCGTTGAAGATATAATTGCAATTAATTTCCTCTTATTTAGGG
>Shorty_p1__coassemble_1852_pt1 | contig 13566 bp, 13 predicted proteins | sample Shorty_p1__metabat2_high_PE_005 | metagenome-assembled genome bin Shorty_p1 | reverse complement strand
TAATAAAAGCAATGTCCTATTGGTACATTGCTGTATTAATTTTATCCATATAAGCATAAATTTGACTTACCCATACAGTTGAGCCAGGGCAATAAATTGGTTGAATGGTTTCCGGTGTTGTCGCCCCTAAATCAAAATAGCCTGTCTTTAAAAGGTTTAAATAATAATCAATCCCTTCTTCCGGGCTATTAAAGCTTGCCCAACCATTTGGGCCACCCCTAAGGCCACCATAATTGTATTGATACAACGCCAAATCAGACGTGCCATACGCACTTTCATGCAATGTAATGGCCAAAGCCAAATCAAACGGTAGCCCATACTCAACGCATTTATCATAAAAGTAACGTTCATACCCAACCAAAGACCCTTGAAACATTGGTTCCAATTTCATTAATTGAGTGTTTAAATCAATTATTGCTTGCGCTTGATCCAATTGTAAATAGTTAGAATACGAATACGTATGTTCACTAAACATGGCGTAAATTATCCGTTCATTATTCACTAATTGAAACGATGTATACGAAAAAACACCACTGGCAAGGATTGCCAGTACAAGTAACGATGGATAATAAGCGATTTTTCTTTGCTTCACAGCATAAGTATACATGAACCGCTTTGTTTCGTCATTATCCAATCATTCTTGGTTTAACCAACGGTATTTAAATTTATCCATTAAATATGCCCCTAAGGGTGCCGTAATTAAAATTGACAATACTGCACTCGATAATATGATATTGCCACAGGATAATCCTAACGCTAGCGGTACCCCACCAATGGCTGCTTGTACGGTAGCCTTAGGGCAATACGCAACTAAACAATACATTTTTTCTTTCTTATTTAAATGCGTATGCACTAATGCCATTAATACACCAAGCATGCGAGTAGCTAACCCAATCACTAACATTAGTAACGCCATTAAGCCAGCATTTACCATATAACCAACATTAACAGCACTACCAACAAGAACAAACAATATTATTTCCGCACCTTTCCAAATATTGCCAAATATATTTTGCAACTGCACAGTGCATTGATGATTAAGTCTTCCCGCAACTACCATGGAACAACTCATCACAGCCAATAATCCAGATACTGCCACTATCCCATCACACCATTGTTCAATAGCATACAATAGAAAACTAATCCCCAATAAAATGATGGCTGGCTTAATGGCGTTACTTTCTTTATTAAAGACCCTATTTAATAACTGTGAAACCATTAACCCAGCCACACACCCGAATACGATACCTAGCACAATGGATGAAGGAATATTTAATAAATTACTTAAATGCAATTGCCCAGTTTGACTCATTGTTAAAAAGGATGAAAATAGCACTATAACAAATACATCATCCAAACTAGCGCCCGCTAATATCATCTGTGGAATTCGCTTATCAGTACCTAATTGATGATCCATTAAATCCACCATTCGTGGTACAACTACTGCCGGTGAAACAGCAGCAATTACTGCACCCAATAACGCCGAATCTATCCAATGCAAAGTTAATAATTTCGGTGCAAAGATAACATAAGCACTCCACTCACACAATGCAGGTAAAAATGAGAGTAATAACGCAGGACGCCCTACTTTTTTAATATCATCTATCTTTAACGATAATCCCGCTTTAATTAATATGATAATTAAAGCAATCGTTCTTAATTGCGACGAAACAGATAAAATGAGTTCATCCATCAAATTTAACCCATAGGGTCCAATGACAATTCCTGCAATTAGCATCCCCACTAAGCGTGGTAATCCGAGTTTTTCACTCATATATGCAAACATTAACCCAAAGATAAATATAAATGCCAAAGAACCAATCATACATCTCCCCTTTATTTAACCAAGCTATTTTACACCAGATTTCACCAAATAAAAAAAGCCTTAATAAGGCTTAAAATTACATTTTGGTGGAGATGACGGGGGTCGAACCCGTGTCCAAACAACGTTCCCCATTTGAACTTCTACAGTTTAGTTTACTTTAAATAAGACAACTTTAATAAATAAACGAAAACCAGTTGAATTTGCCATATCTTTGTCGGGATGATCAATTGGCGATTGACTTCTCCTTACCCCACTTTACTTAGCAATTCAAGGCATGCGAAAGTTTGGGATAACACATGCGTTGACACTGCAATCTACTACACTTCGATTATCTACGCAGCAAAAGCTAATTGATTATTTCTGTTTCCAGTTATTTTTAGTTGATGATTAGGTCACCACTCCACTGCCATTCAAATCAAACTGAAGCTTGTCGAATACCAAAAACATCCCCAGTGAAAGTATTATAGCACTTCATAGTGAACAATAATACTTTTTTATCCATTACATATTTGTATGATTTTTATCGTAAAGAATTTTCATTCCTTTAAATAACAAATCCGGATCATAAACATCGATACATTCAATTGACTTACTGAATAAACGACCTAAGCCACCAGTAGCAATAATTTTAACACTATTATCTTTTAATTCTTTAAGGATTTGGTGAATAATATTTTCCACCAATCCTTTATAGCCATAATAAATACCTGCTTGCATGCCAGCAATGGTATTTTTAGCTAAAATTGTTTGACATTCTACGATTTCAATTTCTGGTAACTTTGCTGTCATTTTCCACAATGCATTGGCACTAATTTGTGCACCTGGACAAATGATGGTATGACTGAATTCACCTTTACTTGAAATATAATCAAATGTTGTTGCTGTTCCAAAATCAATGACCAAACAACTTTGTTGATACGTTTGAAAAGCAGCCACAACGGAAATTAATCGATCTGCGCCTAATTCTTTTGGATTATCTGTTTTAATTTGTATTCCGGTTTTAATTCCTGGCCCAATAATAAATGGTTCAATACCATAACTTTTAATGCACGCCGATACTATCGAATGATTCAATGTAGGCACAACTGATCCCATAACGATGGCATCAATACTAAATGGATCCACTGAATTCATAATTAAAAATTGATTGATTAATAATCCCAATTCATCACTGGTACGTTCAATTTTTGTTGTAATTCTAAATTTAGCTTTTAACGCATTACCATCCATTACCCCACAAGTAATATTGGTATTTCCTACATCAATTGTTAATAACATAATGATTTCACCTTATAAGCAATTTGCATTGCCACTTCTTCCTTTGTTCCAAAGTATGGTTCACTTACCCAATCTTTACCCACAAACGTCACGCGATTGGTATCCACGCCAAAACCACAATCTGAACCATTAATTGTATTTGCAACGATAAAGTCTGCATTTTTACACACACACTTATCTTTGGCATAATCAATCAAATTATCTGTCTCCATTGCAAAGCCAACTGTAATTTGATGTGTTTTATGTTTACCGCATGTAGCTAATATATCCACCGTGCGTTCACATTCAATCACTAAATTACCGGCACTTTTTTTAACTTTATGGCAACTTTTAACAATTGGGGTATAATCTGCCACCGCAGCACTAAATACCGCAATATCGCACGATTCAAACTCTTTTAAACAGGCATCTGCCATTTCTTGTGCACTGCTAACACGTATAGTTTTCACACCAAATGGTGATACTAAATGACTTGGGCCCAGCACTAACGTTACATCCGCCCCTAATCGTTTAAACACATTGGCGATAGCAACCCCCATCTTACCAGTGGAATGATTACTAATAAAACGAACCGGATCAATGGTTTCTTGCGTACATCCCGCATTGACCAATACCTTTTTTCCAATAAACGGTTTATCTTTGCATAGCGCAATTTCTATCGCAGCTTCAATATCGCTTAACTCTGCTAAACGTCCTTTGCCAACATCACCACATGCCAAAATGCCATCTCCACTTTCGACAATAGTGTAACCTAAATTGACACATGCGGATAAATTAGCTTGCGTCACAGGATTTTCCAACATTCCTGTATTCATGGCCGGACAAATAATTTTAGGACACTGACACGCTAAAAAAGTAGTGGTTAATGCATCGTCCGCTATCCCATGCACTATTTTCGCAATCACATTTGCCGTTGCCGGAACAACTACAAAGCAATCTGCTTTTTTAGCTAATGAAATATGATGGACATCATAAGCATAATTCGTATCAAAACTATCCACTGTTACTTTATGTTTACTTAATGTCTGTAATGTTAATGGGGTAATGAATTCACAGGCATTTTTTGTCATTAACACTTCCACATCATGCCCTTTTTTAACTAAATCAGAAACTAATTGTGCTGCTTTATAAGCCGCAATACCACCACTAATACCGACTAATACTGTGCTCATCGTTTTACCTTCTTTTGCATTGTTTGCATAAATGGATAAATAAAGTATGCAAACATTCCTGCCAATACGGCTTCAATTATAGACTGTGTGGAAAATGTTGTCATCAATGCAATTGCCACAGCTTGATTGTCCATGGACAATGCTTGGGCATAGCTATTTTTAAACAACAAATAAATTAGTCCCAATACTAACAGACTATGTACCAACGCACAACCCACTACACTTAAACTTAATTTCATTTTTTGTTGCACTGCTTTTCCAATAAAGCCCGCACTTAATCCCAAAATAATACGTGGTAAAAAACAAATAATTAAACTTAGCCAATTGCCACCAATACCTCCTACTTGGATAAATGGTGAGAAACAAAAAGATAAGACACCCGGCGTTAATGTATTGGCAAGTAAAGACGAACATCCAAACATTAAACCAGCCAATACACCACCTTTTATCCCAAATACCAATCCCATAAAAATTACTGGCAAGTGAATAATCGTTGCCTTAATCGGACCGATTGGAATATAACCCACTGGTGTAAATGTTAATAGCATTAACAATGCTAAAAAGAGCGCATAACACGCAATTTGAAATGTTTTTTGGTTTTTCATAAATCCTCCCCATACCCGCTATATAAAGTCGAGTTGTTTAAAACCTAAAAATAGTAGTAACTTAATAGCTAATTCACTGCTTAAGATAAGTCAATGATTATTAAGTTGCCCAAACATTATACCATCGTTTAAACTAATCATAGTTAACAAGGAGATTTATATGCGTTATTTAGTTGTATCCGATATCCATGGCTCATCAAACGCCATGAATAAAATTAATTTATTGTTAGAAAACAATCGCTATGATGCAATATTATGTTGCGGAGATATTTTATATCATGGCCCACGCAATGGCGTAAGCGATGATTACGACCCGAAATATTTAATCAATCAATTAAACGCCATTCAATTACCTTTCATAAATGTCAAAGGTAATTGTGATGGTGAAGTGGATAGTATGGTTTTAAAGTTTCCTATTGATAATACAACCAACAGTATGTTGGTCGGTAATCATCGCTTATTGATGAGCCATGGGCATCATATTAATCCTGAAAGTGATTTATCTTTCTTAAACAAAGACGATATCTTTATGTATGGCCACGTCCATATTCCCTGTGCTTACAAAAATAATCAAGGGATTTATATCCTTAATCCAGGAAGTACAACATTTCCAAAAGAGAATCATCCAAAAACATATGGTGAATTAACCGCCAATTGTTTTACAATTTATCGACTTGATGACGATACGCAATACATGCAAATAACATTTAATGCCTAGTAAAAAAGCTTTTAGAATTACTAAAAGCTTTTTATTGTTTACGGAAAATAGCATCATCCACTATACGATTATTGCGCGTATAATAACGCGGAACGCGATCACTGATGCAACATAATATTTCGTAAGGTATTGTATTTAATTCTTGCGCCATTAACGTTAATGGAATATGCGGTCCAAATATTTCCACATCAACGCCACGTGAAAATGGTTTATCGGAAAATATCATCATTTGATCCATGCAAATTCTGCCCACAATATCGTAATATCTTCCATTAATGTAAACTTTACGGTTCTGATTAATTCGCAATATCCCATCCGCATACCCTATTGGCAAAGTACATACATAGCCATTTTTAGCAAACGTATGGGTTAACCCATACGAAACTTTTTCTCCCCGCGTAACACTTTTACAACTCACAATACGTGTCATCAAACTTACCGATGGGAACAAACGAAGCTTACTACTGGAAAAACCATACATTCCAATACCAACACGGAAAGCATTGGTGAAATCTTCTTTGAATTTAATGGAAGCATCCGTATTATCGCAATGAATCCATTGAAATGAATAATCCACACTTTCAACCATTTGTCGAAACCGTTTAAACTGTTGATTCGAAACCGAATCATCCTGAGCATCACTTGTCGCAAAATGCGTGAAGACGCCTTCAATATGTGCTTGTTTTTCAAGTAATATACTTAAACAATGTTTAAGCTCCAATTCGCTTTTACATCCTAACCGATTCATTCCAGTATCTAATTTAATATGAACTCGAATATTCTGTAATTGTTGATGCGCTTCCACACACCAATCATAGCTTGGTACCGTAACGATAATGTTGTTATCTTTAGCAACTTGCAAGTCTTCTTTAAAGATAACTCCTAACACTAAGATTTCCACATCTTTAAAATGACCACGAATATGCATCGCTTCACTTAAACTGCTGACCGCAATAAAGTCAATGCCAAGGTTAATTAATTCCTGCGTAATGTGTAAGTCCCCACAACCATATCCATTCGCTTTAACAACCCCAATCATTGTTTTGTTTTTTTGAAAGGATTGAAATAAATTAATATTTGCATCCACATTATCTAAATTAATGACTAAACGATTTCTTCTTTCCATCCCTTAATTTTTCCCCTACAAGATGACGCTATTATACGCTCCATAATAGATAGCAATGCAACGCATTGCCAATCCAATCAACCCATTGATTGAAACATTCAACCATAAAGTTATAAATGTTTTAATCACTTCAAATGGCGCAATTAACAAAAATGTTAAATTAAAGTTGAATATATAAAAGTATTCATAAAAAAACATACTTAAAAAACAACAAATACCACCCAATATAACCGTTCTTTTCTCAAGTGAACGAGCCCCTTCTTTTATGACGTAGGACATACAAAAAGCACATAATAAATCAAAAAATGTATTCATCATTCCTAACATATTGGCAAGCAATGCAACCAACGCTCCAATAATTGGCGCGCCAACTAATCCTATTACTAACGCTTTACGAAAACGTTGATCATTATTTTGAAAGTTTGAATTGTAAATTTTTAACATACTCTTTTTCCTTTGATAAATATAATACACCATCCATGCCGCTTTTTTATCGTATCCCTTAATTTCACACGTTTGAACATTTTAGCTTATAATAAACTCAATAAAAGAAAGAAGGAAATTATGAAACCGATTGAATACATCAAACAATTAATTCCAACCTTAATGGACATTGATTCCCCAACAGGTTATACGCACGATGCTATTAAATTTTTAAAAGAAGAATGTGAAGCCTTAGGCTATCGTACATTTACAAATCATAAAGGTAATTTATATGTACGTGTGAAAGGGGAATGTGAACACCCTGTTATTGCTTATAGTGCCCATTGTGATACCTTAGGTCTAATGGTACGTTCCATCAAAAGTGATGGTACATTAGCCATTACGCGTATTGGAGGCCCGTTATTATCAAGTTTACACGGTGAATATTGTAAAGTTTATACCCGTGATCATAAAGTCTATACCGGAACCATTTTAACCGTTAGTCCAAGTGTACACGTATTTAAAGATGCGAGTAATATTGAATTTAATGAAGAAAACTTAATTGTTCGCCTTGATGAAGAAGTATATACCAAACAAGATGTTGAAAAACTTGGCATTTGCAACGGTGATTTTATTGCCTATGATCCTAAGACAGTCATTACTGAAGCTGGCTATATAAAATCACGTTTCTTGGATGATAAATTGTCTGTCGCGATTTTAATGGGACTTCTTTACACCATCAAACAAGATAATATCGTACCAAAAAGAAGCTTTTACGTATGTATTTCAACCTACGAAGAAGTAGGGCACGGCGCAAGTTGGACACCTGAAGATGTGGAAGAATTTATTTCCATTGATATGGGATGCATTGGTTCCGATTTAGCTTGTAAAGAAACCCAAGTTTCGTTATGTGCAAAAGATAGTGGTGGTCCTTATGATTATCAAATGTTAACGGACTTTATTAACGTATGCAAAACATTGAACATTGATTATGCAGTGGATATTTATCCATACTATGGTTCAGATACTGGCGCTAGCTTAAAAGCTGGTAATAATGTTAAAGGCGGATTAATTGGTCCTGGCGTTGCAGCAAGCCACGGCATGGAACGTAGTCACCTTAAAGCCGTGCAAGCTACATTAGATTTAGCATTAGGCTATTTAAACCGATGAAAAAAATACTCGTCATTAATGATTTAGCCAGTATAGGTCATACATCACTCAATGTAAATATCCCGATTCTTTCAGCGTGTGGTTATGATGTCATTCCATTAGTCACCACAACATTATCCCGCCATACAGCTTATAAAAATGCCCTTCGTGTAGATATTAATGATTCTTTTGAACGAATCATTAATAATTTCATTGAGAATAACGATACGTTTAATTGCATACTTATTGGCTATCTGGCGAATGCTAACCAAATTGATTTAATTATTCCTTTGCTTAAAAACAATCCCCACGCATATGTTGTGCTTGATCCTGTCTGTGCGGATAATGGTAAATTCTACCAAGGAATGAATCAAGACTATGCCCTTCAATTAAGAAAACTATTCCCTTACATTAATCTATTATTACCAAATGTAACGGAAAGCTTGGCATTAACGAATCGTCCTTTATCCACTAAATATTCTCTCGATTCAATTGTATTATCAATAAATGAATTAAATCAATTAGCCAAGACTGATATTGTGATTAGTGGACTTGTAGTCAAAAAACAAATCCAATGTGCTATCTATGAACAAGGTACCATTAGCACCTGCCACACCTCTTATATAAACGCCTACGTACCGGGTACTGGCGATGCATTTGCGAGTTTAATTGTTGCTAAGCTTTTAGTCGGTCATAGTTTAAATGAAAGTGTCGCATATGCAATGCAGTTAATTTATGACACTATCATAAATCTTATCAATACCCAATACGATTTAATGCAAGGTATACCAATGCCACAACTATTAAAACAATTGGTTAACGATTTTAAATGATGCTTAAAAACGTGTGTTTACTTCATAAAGTAAGCACACGTTTTGTATTATTCTTCAAGATTAAGTATTGCATCAAATCTTCGCGATATCTTTTGACTTGTTACCATTAATGCATGATAATCTGCCACCAGTTTATTGCAATCTTTTTCAATTTGCGCACTGCGTGTTTTAAATAAAATAAATTCTTGATTTAAATCTTTTAATTGATCCACAATAGCATCCGCATAATCATGTTGGGCAGCTAAACGTTGCCATTTACTCATCATTTCCACACTGATCATTAAATTAATGGGCGATACTAACATCACATGATGTGCAAAAGCATATTCCATACAATCTATGCAATATTCCACGATCGTATCATAAACACTGACACTGGGAATAAACATTAAGGCATAATCACACGTAAATCCATCAATAATGTATTTTTCCGCAATACTATTAATTTTAATCTTAATATCTTGTTTAAATGTTTTTAACGCTTGATTATATGCATCACTTTTCAAATCATATTCCATCATCTTATTGTAATTTTCTAACGGAAACTTTGCATCCACACACAATAGAGCATCACTGCCTGGCATTCGAATAACGCTATCGACAATCGTATTATTTGGTAAATGGTATTGCATGGCATACATATTGGAATTAACCCCGAATATGGATGCATAAATATTTTCTAACTGAGCTTCCCCAAATACACCCCTTACCTTTTTATCATTCAACACTTTATTAAATTGATTAATATTATGATTTAGATAAACCATGCTCTTTTCATTGGCTTTAATCGTTTCACTTAAGGCAGATATTAAGATCATGGATTGCTGCATTGTTTGTTGCTGATTCACAACTTGCTGTTGCAACGCAACCACTTGTTGATTGGATTGATTCAATTGCTGTTGAATCGGTTTAATTGCATTTAATATCAATACGCCAAATCCTACACATATTATTACCATTACACCCAGTGAAATGTAAACCATAGCATCATTCATAACTACCTCGTATTAAAACTTATTGATTAACTCACTTCATTCATTACTAAAGTTAAAAGTTCTCACTTATTTTTTTATCAACATATATTATAAGCAATCAAAACCCTAACAACAAAAAAAAGTTCCTCAATGGAACTTGGATTAATAAATGGAGCGGGTGATCGGAATCGAACCGACGTAGTCAGCTTGGAAGGCTGAAGTTCTACCATTGAACTACACCCGCGAGTGGTGTCCCGATGCGGAATCGAACCGCAGACCCACTGATTAAAAGTCAGTTGCTCTACCGCCTGAGCTACCGGGACAGAAAATATGATGGCTGGGGCACCTGGATTCGAACCAGGGAGATGACAGAGTCAAAGTCTGTTGCCTTACCGCTTGGCTATGCCCCAATTTAAGTGGTGGAGAGGGGCAGATTCGAACTGCCGAACTCGTAGAGAATTGATTTACAGTCAACCGCGTTTAGCCACTTCGCTACCTCTCCATCATATGGTGCCGACTATAGGACTTGAACCTACAACCTACTGATTACAAATCAGTTGCTCTGCCAATTGAGCTAAGTCGGCATTATGGTGGAGGCTAACGGGCTCGAACCGCTGACCCTCTGCTTGTAAGGCAGATGCTCTCCCAACTGAGCTAAGCCTCCATATCGCCTACGCGCCTTAAGCGCTTAAACAATATACCAAAGTAAACGCATTAGTGTCAACAATAATTTGAAAAAAATTTAATTTTTTTATAAATTAACCACTTTCGTCGCTTTTTTTGGGGTTATAAAGAAAGTAAAAATATGTTTGATGAATTTTTTACACTTTACAAAACAGCAAACTTTAAGCATGATGCTTAATCCATGATTTTAGTTTGCGCAATGTTTTATCGGTATTATATTGATTCTTTTTATATACATAATCAAATTCACCAATATATTCAACAAACTCACTACCAAATTTACTCTTGAAGTCATATAATCCATAATAAGGATCATTAACATCTGTATTTCCCGCAAATCCGACAAAATCTAAATATTCCACACCCATTGGCACGTATTGACGACTTGTTGCAATATGCAAACAAGCAGCCGCTTTAAATTCGTTATGTTCTTTAAATGTATACGTATACGGATCAAATAGCATATTACCAATACGCATATAAATTGCACCACCCAATATTTCTTTAGTTTTACCCGCATTCACATCGGCAACGGCTTGTTCATATTTACGTTGCACAGAAGCCAACAGTTCCGGATTACGTCTTACTTTACTGCTATTGAGTTCTTCTTCAAATATTTTTGCCTTCAATTCATAATCAATTTCAGCAATTTTAAAAACGGAATATGGTTTATTGGCGTTAATGTAATTACTAAAATAAGTTTCATTATCGGCAGTAAAATGCTTTTTATCACCCAACGCTTGCGCCGCTTTAACAAAAGCCGGCAAATCTTCGTCACAACCATCACGAACAATCAAACCGGTCTTTAATTGGCGATTGACAGCTTGCATCAAGCTTTTTTGCACTGTTTTTTCGTATTTATCTTTTGATACTGGAGCAATCAAAGTAAACCGATTCGCCCAAGAACCATCATAAGCATAGCCATAGCCACGATGTTTAAATCCCATTGAAACTAAAAAGTCAGTTAACCATTGGTTATCTTCCCCTTCAATCACACTTCCATCAATTGCATGCAGGCACCGTTTAACATTAAAATCCATTTTTAAGCATGTCACCTTATACGGTTTCACATTGCGATGAATCGCATCGATAAGTAAATGGACTAGCTTTTTATTTTGATAGTCAATACATAACCCTTGCGCTACATAAGCTACCTTGCCAATACCTTTACGTCTAGTTATGGTTACCATGGCGGTACCAACCAATTGTTGTTCATCAAACGCCCCAATCATTAAATAGGCCTCATCACCACAATAATTGACGCGATATTCTCCCCAAGTACTTGTTTTTTGATAATGGGTATAGATATGATTTTCTACAAAAGTATCAAATAAACTTTTATCCGTTATTAATTTACATTCAATCATGCCCTTATTTTATCATTATCTGTCCGTGAACTACCAACAAACTAAAGATTTGTTGGCTTCGTATAGATAGTTAATACTATCTACTTTTAAGAAGTTTGATATTCTATCGTTAGATAGAACCTTTCGTACTTAATTTTGTTAAGCAATCCTTATTCTTACAGGCGTGTCCACTTCGCCTCTATGGTATAAGACACTAAGGTCTACAACTTTACTTTTATTAAGTATATTTAACGCACCATTTATGTCTGCGTTAATTAATTTGTTTGTTCTTGTTTGATATAATCCACGTTTAATACGATTACCACTAAACTTATATTCTTTAGGATTATCATCATTATATATAGGTATAATATCTTGATCAAAAAAACTAGCTTTAGATGTATAAGATTCTTCTTGTTTTACAAAATTAATATCATATAACTTACATAGATATTCTAATTTTTCTCTTAATTTACCATATGGAATATTAAGAAATGTTTGATTGTTTCTTTTACCTAGTTTAACGTCTTTTTGAAAAGTTTCATTATAGCCCACTACAATGGTACCAATATCATTATCTAAGCAATAATCAATAATCTTACGTGATGCTTTATTCATATAATCGTTAACTTTGTTATTACGATTCCTAAGATTACTGCTTTGTCTTTTAGTATATTTAACTTTAATATCTTGCTTATCTTTGATACTTTGTAAATAAGCGTTTCTTTTATTGAACCATTGATTAATAGATTTAAGTCTTTTTCCATCGATAATGAATGACTCACCAGTATTTGTTACACAAGTGCATAGATTGTTGATACCAAGATCTATAGCTAGTGCTTTGTTTTTATTTAAATTACTTTGAACTTCTTTAACTTCGTATGTATATTGAACTTCAAAGAACCTAGCATTAGATTTAGGAATAATTCTAATCTCTTTAATTTTTTTATCTTTTAATATTGGTGGCATCTTAATACTAATAGAATTATGTTTCTTTTTATAAGCATTAGAATAAGGAACTGTTAATACACTATCTTTAATTCTTACAAAACCAATTACTAAAGTAGTAAAACTATCTTTCTTTAAATAATGTGGCAATTTAATATCTTTAAAATTATATTTTCCTTTTTTGGCTAATTTAAGCAAACCAAAGAAAGCTTTAAAAGATCCATCTACTTCTTTTAATATTTGTTGTGCCATATTTGAATTAAGCATTTTATAGTTAACACTATCTTTTAATAAGGTATAGTTCTTTTCGTAATTAAGATATTCACCTTCATTAAAATAATATTGTCTTACATTATAAATAGCTTCATTACTTAGATTTTTCGCAATATGACTTAATTCTTTTAAACTTAAATATTCTTCTTTGGTCAAATGCTTTAAAACTTGTTTAACAGTAAGATACATTAATTTTAACCTCCTTTCTATAC
>Shorty_p1__coassemble_1844_pt1 | contig 13679 bp, 13 predicted proteins | sample Shorty_p1__metabat2_high_PE_005 | metagenome-assembled genome bin Shorty_p1 | reverse complement strand
AGTGCATTATCAAATTCTTTCTTTATCCAACGTGTATGATTCAGATCAACATTGCCCAATAGTTTTGGATCAATCAACGCACTATCAATATGATAGCTATGTTTTCCATTCCTTTTCACTTTATACAATGCTTTATCTGCCACTTCATATAATTGATCAAAAGTAACGTAATTTTGACATACAGCAACGCCTATTGATACCGTGATATTTATTGCATTAACTCCTTCTCCCACATGGAGCAATAAAGCTTCATTTAAACGATTGGAAATGTCTTGAATTACCATTAAATTCGGTACATCCACTGCGAATATAACAAACTCATCTCCACCTAAGCGCGCACATATATCTTTGCTGCTCACACTTTTTAACATACGGGTTGATATATCTTGCAATATCTGATCGCCAACATAGTGGCCCATCGTATCGTTTGCTTGTTTAAAATTATCTAAATCAACAATAAATAAAGCATTAAATAAATCCGTTGGATTATCCTTAAAACCAGATAGTTTATTAGTTACAAATTGTTTAAAATATTCACGGTTATACAACGCAGTTAATGCATCTCGTTGACTTTTTTCGCGAATTTCTTCCAAATATTCGCGTTGTTGAGCCAACTCATTGTAGTCTTCTAAACATCCTACAATTTTATTTTCATCCAAGATCTTGTAATAAATTTGTTTTACGTCCCACATATGTGAAAATTTAAACCGTATCGGCATTAATGGTGAAGGTTTTAAAGCTTTTATATTTTCATATATCTGTTGATAATTCGGTAAATAGTTAGCATCGATGAGTCCTTTTTGTAAAATATAATTTGGACTTACCTTTGCCACACTCACGGTAATATCATCATGTTTACCAATAACACCATAAAAGCTTATTTCACCCTTATTTAAATCAATTGCAAAAGGGATATCATTCGTATGCCGTAATGTCATATTTAACAAGGCATTTTTAGCTTCCAATGTTTGTTTTTGCTTACGAATATAACTTACCGCTTGATAAACTAAACGGCCAACAAGTACCATAACTATAACAATGCATACCAATATCCATACAATTAATTGATTATAGGTTGTTTCAACATTTCCTATATAATCCGTAATATCTGATTCTAATACAACAGAAAATACGTACCAATGATGTATTCCTAACGGTTGATAATATACATAACGCCCTTCCCCATCATAATTAAAATGAAATTGTCCGGTTTTATTTTGTTCGAAATTTTCAACAATGGACGCCACCGTTACGCCATCCGATAACTCGTAACGGTTCAATTCTTTCCAGACATTTTCACCTTTTTGCAATGAATACGGATTATTTGAATCAATAATGTAATTTCCAGAGTCATCCACAATTTGGAAATACCGACACGATTGTTCATCTAATTCAATACGATTACTTAAATCTTCAATTTGAAAATGTCCCCATAATACACCAATTATATTATTTGAATTATCATAAATCGGAACTGCAATCATCATGCAATCATAATCTTCCAAAACATTCGCAATATAATTATCGCCATTCGTTACTGTTTGCAATAATTCATCATCCTTTAGCCGATATTGATTCCCATTCCCATCAATAACAGCACCTTGCAATTCCGATAAACCCATTATATGGTAATTCATCTCACGTTGATAAGATTCCAACCGTCCAACAACACCATTGATATCTTCCTTTTGATAATACGTAAATACCTTTGCTTTACTCATTAACAAGTCTACTTGGCTTTCTATTTCCCGCTCCAATAAACGACTTAAATAACGCGTAGTAAAACTCAGCTGTTCCACTTCATTATTTAGTATGAGTTGATGTACTTTATCGTAATTAATTTTAAAAGCACCCACAACACTAACCAGCGCGAAACAACATAAAATCACCAATATCCAAATTGAGTTATCTTTTTTTCGGCAATGCGTATTCTTCATACAATTAAATAATAAATTGTCATGAACAATTACACAAGTTTCTTTAACACCAAAAAAACTCGCATAAATGCGAGTTATTGAATATATTGAATCCACAATGACATTAAAAAATCAGTGCACAACTGTGCAAGCGCCATGGATACAAAGATATAAAATAATTGAATTTGTAAAACAAATCCTTTTTTAAATACATCAATGCGTAAGCATTGCAATGAATAGAAACTTAATCCAAAAAAGATTAGTTTTAATATAATTTCAAGAATACGGACAACTTGATAATCCATATCTATTTAGTACCAAAGATACGATCGCCAGCATCACCCAAACCTGGTACGATATATCCTTTTTCATTTAACTTTTCATCCATTGCAGCCAAATAAATATCCACATCTGGATGTGCGTCCATGACAGCTTTTGCACCTTCAGGTGCCCCAACCAAACAACAAAGTTTAATATTTTTTGCACCTCTTTTTTTAATCATATCAATTGCTGCAATCGCACTCCCACCAGTTGCTAACATAGGGTCCAATAATAAATTGACCGTATTATCCCAAACCATCGTATCTGGGAATTTTGCAAAATATTCATGAGGTTCCAATGTTTCTTCATCACGATACAATCCAATAAATCCTACTTTAGCTGTTGGGATCAAGTTATTAATTCCATTTACCAAACCCAAACCCGCTCTTAATATAGGAATTAAAACGATTTCACAATCCAATTCTTGTGCAACCATTGGTTGAATCGGTGTTTCAATATTGACATCTTTTAAAGGCAACTCTTTACAAATTTCATAAGCCATCAATCCGGCAATCTCATCCAAATTTTGTTTAAAATCTTTCGTTCCTGTACTCACTTTACGCATATTCGTCAACTTATGCGTAATTAAAGGGTGTTTCAAAATATGTAACATTTTATTTCTCCTAATTTTTTAGTATTTTATCATTAAATTTTGGTTAAACAATGGTTTTCACGCACTTAACTATAATTTTTTAATACATCCGCAATGCTATTGATAACATCATTACTGCAAACAGAATAATAGCCTAACTTTTCCACAGCTTTACGCGCAGCTAACCCAAGCACCATACTCGCAGTAATGGCCGCTTGATGGGCATTATTGCATTGCCCAAAGAAACTGGTAACAAGTCCTGCCAACACGTCGCCACTGCCACCTTTTGCTAGGGCATTATTACCTAAATCAATGATCACATGTTCACTGCCGTCTGCAACCATCATAACATCATCTTTTAATAATACTAACGTAGTTGGGTACTTTTGATGAAATGCATCCAACACTTCAAACGGGTGATCATGGATCGCTTCAACGCTTTCCCCACAAAGATCACTCATCTCTTTAACATGTGGCGTTAATATTGTTAATACAGGACGTTCCAATAGCCATAATTCTTTCGCCACTAAACCAATACCATCCCCATCCACTACAACCGGTCGATCGGATAATAACACTTGTTTAATAAAGTTTTGACACCCTTGCCCTTTACCTAAACCATTACCAATACAAATTACATCATATGTACTTAACTCATCTAACGCTAAATTATCATCCATAAAGCCTAAGCCATCACTTGCCTTAGGAATATACATCACTTCATTGAGTTGCAAAGCTAATATAGAATAAATATCTTCGGGAATCATTGCACTAGTCATCCCCAATCCAGAACGTAAGGCACTTTTCAAACTTAAAGTAATTGCTCCAGGCATGCGTTTACTTCCGCCAATAAACAAACCTTTACCATAAGTTGATTTATTGGATTGAATTTTTCTTTTTGGTAAAAACTTCTTTAAATCATAATGGTCAACAACGACCGCCTCATGCATGTTTGGATGCACCTTAGCATCATAGAAATTCGTAATGCACAATTCACCACAATAAGCACGATACGATCCATTGATCATACATGGCTTTAAGCATCCGATAGTAACTGTTTTATTCGCACGAACTACCTCGCTGGATTTAAATAAACCATCCCCATTTAAACCACTGGGAATATCCACGGCAATAACATAAGCATCGCTTTCATTAATCCGTTTAACCAATCCAACATACGGTTCTTCCAATTCTCGATCTAATCCCGTACCAAACAAGCAATCAAAAATAACATCATATTGAGAAAAATCAACTGTAGAGTCAACAAAACTGACACCTTCATGTTTTGCTTGACGAAAAAATAATTGCGTATGTTCACTACTTTTATACATCAATGGATTCGCATTTAATACAGAGGCATCATAATATTTATTCATTAAAAGACGTGACAATGCAAATCCATCACCACCATTATTCCCTGGACCACAAACAATCAGTATTTTTTTATTATCCAATTGAGCACTCACAACACTTTCGATTCCTTTGACTGCTCTTTCCATTAATTGATAACCACTGTAATTGAATAAATCCGCCATTTTTTGATCCATTAAGTGGCATTGTTCACATGTATAAACACCTTTCATAGTTTGGCCCTTTCACTTCTAACTATATTACCATATTATTAAATCGTTGAAAAAAGGACGATTAATGTTGCATGATTTAATTCAATGATAGTGACACCCATCAATTACTAGCACTGTATTTTGAATCACTTTCTTACTATTAATTCATTTCCATTGCAATCATGATATCTCAACGAAATTAGAATAAATTATTTAAAATAAATTCCATGAGTCACAAATTGATAATAGCAAATACATCAAAATTTTATTTTGTATTTTGCAACAACACAACCGTTTCCACATGCATTGTTTGAGGAAACATATCCAACGGTTGAATTGCTTTTACCTTATATCGAGCATTTAACTGACTTAAATTTTTAGCCAATGTACTTGGATTGCATGAAACATAAATGATGGTTTTTATATTCGATTTTAACAACGTGGTAATCATATTGTCATCCAGACCGCTGCGCGGTGGATCCACCAAAACAACATCAACTGGATGTTTTTGATGATAATACCTAAGTTCTTTGGCACTATCACCCACTTTATATTGCATGCAATCGATATGATTATTGCGTGCATTTTTATTTGCCGCCACAATCGCTGGCTCCACAATTTCTACGCCCAAACCTCGTTTAATTTTATTGGATACCGCTAATGAAAGCAATCCAACACCACAATACCCTTCAAATAACGAACAACAGTTTGGCAGATATCGATCAATAATTTGAATCATTTGATTTAAACCACTCGTATTGAGCTGAAAAAAAGCTTGGGGTGTAATGGCAACTGTTAATTCATTTATCTTTACATTTAAATGATGCATTTTTGTTAAATAAATAATGTTACCATCCAAGATATTAACCATATTCTTCGTAGTATTCATCACCTGAGCAATTACAGTAGCATGGGTTAATTGAGCTAACCGTTGGATCCATGCTTTATCTAATGATTCCTTACCTGTAACCAATGTGATCGAACATTGATCATCTACATAGCGAATGGCAACTGCGCGTAATCCGCTTTTTTTAGTGTGATCATAATTGGTTAAATTACTTTCATCTAAAGCAACTAATAACAATTGAATTAATCGATTGATGTTATCATCATGAATTTTACAATAATGATCAATGGCTTGAAAGTGATTACTACCACTTTGATATAAGCCAGCGTGCCAATGATTATTATATTTCTTTAATAATAGTTTAGCGTGATTGCGATATCCCCAGCTCAAAGTTGAACCAATAATGGGCTCAACAAGTTCAAGGGAAACTTTTGGTGCATATTTTTGCAATGATTCAACCAAATAATTTTGTTTGCATTGCAATTGATAGTTATAATTTGCATGCATTAAATCGCATCCACCACATACTTGATATTTCTTACATCCAATATTACACCGATTGGGATTGGTTTGAATCACTTTAACAAGATCTGCTTTAAAATATTTTCCAAAGCTTTGCATATGATCCACCAAAACAAGTTCATCTTTTAATGCACCTTCAACAAAAACTGGCTTTTGTTGCCAAAAGCCAATTCCTTCGCCATTAATTCCCATTCGTTTAATTTCTAATTTAGTCTTCATCGTCTTCAAATTTTGCCCAAGTTGGGACTTCGTTACCACGGCGTAAGCACACACATTTTTTATATTCATTTTGATTAATGAATTGCAATACTTCTTCTTGTTCCTTAATACTTGTTCCTATTAATAAAACCGAACGAAATTGTTTATCTAAAATGTCACAGATAATAATTAAACCATCCACTTTATTTCCGCATGTTCCTTTATAGTATTGCGCTACGGCAATATTATCCATTGTTAACATACCACTATCTAAAGGAAAAGTTAACGTAGGATAATCTGGGTGTTGACTCCCTTTATTCCAAAAAGATGATACCGAGCAACTGGAAACTAGTGTATCCACTTTCTGCCAGAAAAAAGCATTATTTTCAAATTCTTTCATAAATTCCTCCCACTTTATGGATACAACGATCATCAATTGCATCAATAGTTGCATAACCACACATTTTCATTGTATGTATTAATGTGGATTTAACGTGTTGATAATATGCTTTAACACCTTCTGCTTTTGCGATACCGCAGGCCAACGCAAAAGGGCGTCCAATTAACACACCATCACATCCTAATGCCAACGCTTTAAATACATCACATCCATCACGGAAACCACCATCAACTAAAATCGTGCACTTACCTTTAACCGCTGTAACAATATCTTTCACAACATCCATACTGCCCGCACTACCATCCATAACACGGCCTCCATGATTGCTAATGATAATGCCACTCGCACCTGCTTGCACTGCTTTTAACGCACCTTCAACACTCATTATACCTTTAACAATAAACGGACGATTCGCACAATGATTTACAATCATTTTCAATTTATCCACACTTTTACATTCCACAGGGATTTTTGATTTTTGAAGCGCTAATAACCCCGCACTATCCACATCCATCGCTAAAGCTAAATGCTTGTATTTATCCAATAATGGGAACCGTAAGTCCAATCCTTCTTGTACCCATGGCTTCATTGTAGGAATACCTCGACCATGGTAATGATCCATGACTTGCAATGGTTTTTCAAAATAGTCCAATTGTGTACCATCTCCACCAAAAGCAATAATATTTAAATCATTCGCAGCACACATAACTTGATGAAAATATTCATATTCATCCATATCAATGCCATAGTTAACTTTTAAACTGCCAATGGGAGCAATCATAACCGGAGAATCGACCTTCACCCCAAATAAAGTAGTGGAAGTATCCACAGTGGAAACGTCGCTAATGCAATCTTGCAATAATTCAATTTTATCAAGTGCTTTACGATTATTAATAAAACTGACTCCACTACCAATACCACCAACCCCTGGTGTTTCACCTTTACATGCCACACCATTACAAACTGGGCATACGCGACAATTGCAATGTGTTCTTTTTTCTAAAGCCAACAACTCTTTATAATCCATATTTAATTAACCTCACTGTTTTTATAGGGTAATTTTTCTTCCAATATTTTCATTAACTTACGACGTCCAAACACTTCAATTTGATAACTGGATCCATCCACCATACGAAACAACAGTACATCCTCCTTTCGTGAGAATTGATATGTATAAGTAACGATTTCATCATAATATAATAACCGTACCTCTCCAGGCGTATCCTTTGAATATAAGCGGACACTTTTATCCGTAAATTGTAGCAATACACGATCCGGTAACACCACAAAAAAGAAGACACACAATACCGCTAAAAACAGTCCCAATTCACTGAATGGGGAACCAATAAAGAAACAGATAATCCCTAAAATAAAACCAACAATCAATATTGCTAATGGTTTTAAACGGATAGTGTAACTTACCGGAACACTATGATCAACATTCTCAATTTTAATTAAAGATGACTTCATTCTTAGATTTTACCACCTTTAATTGTATAATTTAAGCGTATGAATGAAAATTGGTTTGAAATTAAGCATGTGTGTGCCCAATCTGGCGCACGCACTGGTGTATTACATACACCACATGGAGACATCCAAACTCCTATATTTATGCCTGTCGGTACATTAGCGACCGTTAAATTTTTGGATAGTCAAGAACTCGATGATTTGGGTGCCCAAATTATTTTGGCAAATACATACCATCTATGGTTACGCCCCGGATGTGATGTATTAACAAAAGCGGGTGGTGTTCATAACTTTATGAATTATCACCGCCCCATGTTAACTGATTCAGGTGGTTTCCAAGTATTCTCGTTAGCTGATAATCGCAAGATAAGTGAACAGGGAGTAACCTTTAAATCTCACTTAGATGGTTCAAAGCTATTCATGTCGCCGGAAGAATCCATCCGGATACAAAATATTATCGGCGCTGACATTATGATGAGCTTTGATGAATGCATTCCATATCCTGCTACCTACGAATATGCAAAGGCAAGTACAGAACGTACCATTCGTTGGGCAAAACGTGGAAAAATTGCCCACCAAAGAGATGATCAAGCATTATTTGGTATTGTTCAGGGAGGAGAATATCAGGATTTACGAGAAATGTGTGCCAAAGCATTAACAGAAATGAATTTTGATGGTTATTCCATAGGCGGTACAAGTGTTGGTGAAGATAAAGAAACAATGTATCGCATGATTGATTATGCCGTTAAATATTTACCGGAAAATAAACCAAGATATTTAATGGGTGTTGGTGCTGTGAATGATTTATTGGAAGGCGTGGCTCGAAATGTGGATATGTTTGACTGTGTCTTACCAACCCGAATTGCGCGCCATGGCACATTAATGACCTCGCAAGGAAGAATCAACATTAAGCGTTCTATTTACAAAGAAGACTTTACACCATTGGATCCAAACTGTGATTGCGAAACATGTCGTAATTATACCCGTGCTTATTTGCATCATTTATTCCGATGCAATGAAGGATTGGGTCAACGATTATTATCCATCCACAACTTACGTTATCTTGTTTCATTAATGGAACAAGTCAGAAAAGCCATTGAAGAAGATCGTTTTTTAGATTTTAAAAATGATTATTTAAAAAGAATGCAATTTGATGAAAGGGGATTTTAATTTTGAAAACAAGCGAATTTGATTTTAATCTACCTGAAGAATTAATTGCCCAAACTCCCTTAACAGATCGTACCAGTTCCCGTCTTTGTGTGGTTAATCGTAAAGATAGCACAATTAAAGATACACATTTTGATCACATTATCGATTATTTAAAACCCGGAGATGTTTTGGTCAGAAATAATACAAAAGTAATTCCTGCACGTTTATATGGCTTAAAACCCGAAACAGGTGCACACGTCGAAGTATTATTATTAAAAGATTTAGGAGACAATGTTTGGGAATGCCTTGTTGGTAATAGTAAGGTTGTTAAAATAGATACACAGTTAACCTTTGGGGAAGGATTATTAAATGCAACATGTGTTGCACGATTGGACGAAGGTATTCGCCATTTAAAATTTAATTACGACGGTGTATTTTTCGAAATATTGGATAAGATTGGCAATATGCCGTTACCCCCTTATATCCATGAAAAGCTGGAAGATCCAAATCGTTACCAAACTGTCTATGCACAAAAAGAAGGAAGTGCAGCAGCACCAACGGCAGGCTTACATTTTACGCAAGAATTATTTGCAAAGCTTAAGGATAAAGGTGTTGAAATTGTCGATGTTACCTTAAATGTTGGCTTAGGTACATTCCGACCAATGAAAACAGACACAATTGAACAACACGTAATGCACTCAGAAGCTTACCAAATGAGCCAAGATGCCGCAGATATATTAAACAAAGCAAAAAAGGAAGGTCGACGGATTATTGCAATCGGAACGACCAGTGTACGTGTATTGGAAACTGTATTTGCCAATAATGGCTGTTTTAAAGAAACAAACGATAGCACACAAATCTTTATTTACCCAGGATATCAATGGCAAGCCGTGGATGCATTAATCACAAATTTCCACTTACCCAAATCAACACTATTTATGTTAGTCTGTTCATTTGCAAGCAAAGCATTGATGTTAAAAGCCTACAATCACTGCATCAATGAAAAATATCGTTTCTTTAGCTTTGGCGATGCCATGTTTATATGTTAGTTAATTTTGATACACAGGTGGTAAATTACCATCGAATATCTTTAAAAGAAATCGAATCACTTAAAGATAACCCAATTAAACCTAAATTACTATTGCATGCATGTTGTGGACCGTGTGCATGTTATCCAATTGATTGGTTACATGATATTTTTGACGTCACTATCTATTATGCTAACAGCAATATCTATCCTAAAAGTGAATATGTGCGGCGCAAAGATGAAATGATTGAAAAAGTACTTCCGCATTATCCAAATGTTAATGTTATTATCCCGACGTATGATAACGCATTATTCACTCAACAATTATCACCTTATAAAGATGAACCCGAAAAAGGTAAACGTTGTTGGTTATGCTATGAATTGCGTTTAAAAGAAACGATGGAATATGCTGTTACGCATGGATTTGATTATGTTACAACCACGTTGTCTATATCACGTATGAAAGATAGCCAAGTAATCAATCAAATTGGTGCAATGTTAATTAAAAACTACCCAACTTTAAAGTATTTCTATTCTGACTTTAAAAAGAATAAAGGTTTAGAAATTGGAAATCAACTTGCCCGTGAATTTAATTGTTATCGACAAGATTATTGTGGGTGTGTTTATTCCTATATTGACAAAGAAAACCGAAATAAATAAAAGTATTGCTTATTAAATGCACGCTATGTATGCATGAAGTAAGCAATACTTTTTTAATTCTTAATTAGTAAAGTTATCGAAATAACCTTGAATCCAAACAATTGGTGTTCCTTTATCACCAGAACCTGATGTTAAGTCACACAATGAACCGATTAAATCCGTTAACTGACGTGGCGTTGTACCTTGGGAAGCCATATTCCCTACTAAATTAGCATCTTTATGTTTAATACTTTCACTAATAGCTTTCGTTAATTCTTCACCACTTAAATCTTTAAAATCATTATCCGCTAAATATTTTAATTTTAACTCATTCGGTGTACCAATTAACCCATCGGTAAAAGCAGGAGATACACATGGATCAGCTAATTCCCAAATTTTCCCTTGTGGATCTTTAAATGCACCATCACCATACACCATAACTTCCACATGTTTGCCCGTCTTATCTAAAAATTCTTTTTGGATATCCAATACTAAATCTTTACATTCTCTAGGAAATAATTTGATTTTATCTTCAGTGGATTTGTTAGAACCCAATAATCCATATTTTTCATTGAACCCACTACCATTTACAGAACTTGTTAAAATGTCATCCAATCCACAAACGACTTTTGCTCCATTTTCCTTTAGGATGCGTTTAGTGCGCAAACGCGTATGAATATCACACGTTAATACGTGATCACAGTAATTTAAAATTGTTTTAGGTTGGTTTGCAAAAATAATTTCGACATCACATCCCGCATCTTTAATAATGGATGCGTAATAATCCACATAATCTACCCCTGTGAATTCATGCTTATTTTCACCAAATAATTCACGGTATTTTTCTAACGTTAATACATCACTATATGGATTGACATTGGCTTGGTCAATTTTATCCAAGGATACTAATGTATTGCCCACTTCATCGCTTGGATAGCTTAACATCAAGACAATTTTTTTACATCCTTTGGCAATGCCTTTTAAACAAATAGCAAAACGATTTCGTGATAAGATTGGGAAAATTACTCCCACTGTTTCACCACCAAGTTTAGCTTTAACATCCGCTGCAATGGCATCCACACTGGCATAGTTTCCTTGGGAACGCGCAACAACTGATTCTGTAATTGATACAACATCGCGATCTCTTAAACTTAAATTTTCACTTTGTGCGGCTTCCAATACACTGTCCACAACGATTTGCGTTAAATTGTCCCCTTCACGAATAATCGGACATCTTACGCCCCTTGATACAGTTCCAATTTTTCTTTCCATATAAATTCACTCTTCTTTCCTTATCTATGTAAATTTATTTAGTTTGTAAATCTATTTACAATTAATTATATCAATCCATGATGTATCGCACAATCATTTTTCGAGTGGATGCACGCAATCTAACACTTTTACAAACCAAGAAATAATACTTCCCATCATTAACACACAAATAATCGTACCTAATCCAACTTGACCGCCCATAATAAATCCGAGTGCAAACATGCTTACATCCATTAAAGTTCTAATTGAACGATAGTTTAAATGAAATCTATCCACAAGCCCACTAGCCAATGCATCCAATTGATTCATTCCTGTCTGATAATGTATTAAAATTGCACAACCTAAGCTCTCCGCCAAAAGTCCACAAATAAATACAATAAAGTTAATCATTATACTTTGCATTAGTGGCGCAACCAAAATAATATACACAGGATTTAAGATATTAATAACGAACCCCATTAATAAGCAAGCCGCAATGGTTGTAAATCCAATATATTTTCTACCGATTATTAAAGCTAATGCTAATACTGTAATATTAGTGATATTTGACGCAGTGCCTAAACTAATGTCAAAGAAGCGATTTAATCCGCTACAAAGCATTGTTACCGCATCACTACCTATATTAGCAAGTACTAATAAACAAACGCCAGTTGCTGTAAAAAACAAAGATAAAACCAAAGCAACAACACTTTGATAACTAACACCTAACTTCTTTAACATACCCATTATCCTTTAAATAGCGTAACAAAGCAGTACACCCTTCATTAACGTCACGATAAGTAACATCAAAATTACCGGTATACCACGGATCCGCAATATCCCGATCACTTCCCGCAAAAGAAAGTAGTGTATAACATTTATCATTACTTTTTAATATCCGTTGCATATTAAAAATGTTCGCTTGATCCATACCAATAATAAAATCGTAACGGTTTAAGTCATCCATTCTTAATTGTCTTGATGCATGAAATTCATAAGGAATTCCCATCTCTTTTAATTTCTGTTTGGTTCCATAATGCACATCATTTCCAATTTCTTCTCGACTCGTTGCCGCTGAATCAATATAAAAGTATCCACTTAATCCCTCTTTATCCACTAGGTATTGCATTACAAATTGTTCCATTGGACTACGGCAAATATTGCCATGGCAGATGAATAGTATTTTTATCATGTTCTTATATCTCCTAAAATCGTCGCATTTCCTTATATCTAAAGGATTTTTAAAACTGTCTTTTTTCTTGTAGTTTCTGTATCTTCTTATAAATTCTCATATTTTGCAGTCAAAGGTCGTAAAATCTATATAGATTACTCTTTTTAGCTGAATCAGTGATAAGAAAATTCTATATTCATATCTTAAAGTTAATAACAAGAATCATAATTTAATCCAATACAAATTTCTGAGTCTTCACATTGATTTGATTAGTAAAATTCCTATATATGGTTTTTCTATTGTTTTTTTCAGATTCATTTGTTTTACCGACAAAATGATTACATCCATAGATAACAACTTTTTTATCAATTAACTCGCTAGCTTAATCAAATACATCTTCACTCTTTGTTGTTATTGATAAGGATAAATATTCTCCATTTTTTGCTTTATAGAATAAAATTTAATAATGTAAATTCCTCTATTTTCCATTCCTTTTACTTCTTTTATTTCACCCGAAAAACAAATCGGATGAAACGCTCTTTTACTTTCTATTAAATTGTAAATATATTAATTTGCTTAAATTATAGTATTAGTAGCACTTCTGGGCAAATGAATAC
>Shorty_p1__coassemble_1833_pt1 | contig 13804 bp, 10 predicted proteins | sample Shorty_p1__metabat2_high_PE_005 | metagenome-assembled genome bin Shorty_p1 | reverse complement strand
CAATGATTAGACACACATACCGAACCAATAACGCCATCACCCACGCAATAGCACATTGACCAATCACCATCAGTAACGCATTCTTTCCACCCAATTCCTCTTTAACTGCAGCAATCGCTGCAACACATGGTGTGTATAACAATGCAAACACAAGTAAGGAAAGCGCTGATACCCAGGATAACGATGTTTGCAAAACAGCCACTGAGCCATAAAGAATGGAGAGTGTGGATACCACACTTTCTTTCGCCATAAATCCACTCACCAAAGCCACCGCAATGCGCCAATCATTTAGTCCCAATGGTGCCAACAATGGCGCAATTACCCCAGCCAATGTTGCTAAAATTGATTGTGAAGAATCACTTACCATATTTAATCCAAAGTCAAAGTTTTGCGTAAACCAAATAACAATGGTTGCTAAAAAGATAACTGTAAACGCACGTTGCGTAAAATCTTTCACTTTATCTCCCAATAATTGCATAATATTTTTAAACGTCGGTAAGCGATAATTCGGTAATTCCATAACAAATGGCACAGCTTCACCCTTAAACGTCGTCACTTTAGTCAGCAATGCAATCAAAATTGCCATTAATATTCCACCAAAATATAATCCTAGCATTACCAATGCTCGATGTTGCGGAAAAAAGGCAGCACTTAAAAAAGCATAGATGGGCATTTTTGCACTGCAACTCATAAATGGCGTTAATAAAATCGTAAGTTTACGATCACGTTGGCTTGGCAATGTCCGTGTTGCCATTACTGCCGGCACTGTACACCCAAATCCAATTAACATGGGCACAATACTCCGCCCACTTAATCCAATCTTACGGAGCAATTTATCCATAATAAAGGCAACTCGCGCCATGTAACCCGAATCCTCCAATAGCGATAAGAAGAAAAACAATGTGACAATGATTGGTAAAAAGCTTAAAACGCCACCAACCCCATTAAATATTCCGTCAATAATTAAGGAATGTAATACTGTACTTACATGCAAACCCGTTAACCATTGATCAACAAACACAGTGATATAAGCAATTATATTTTCCAATACACCTTGCAGAAACGCCCCAATCACATTAAAGGTTAAATAAAACACTATTCCCATGATTAAAGCAAACAAAGGAATACCAGTGTATTTACCCGTTAATACTTTATCAATCCGCTTACTGCGTAAGCGCTCAATACTTTCTTTTGGTTTAATTACCGTTTTTTGGGTTATGGCAACAATGTAATCAAAACGCATCGTAGCAACGGCTGCACATATATCCATGCCACATTCTTCTTTCACCTGTTCCCTTATATCATCCACTATCTTTAGTTGAGTTTCACTTAAATCTAATTGGCTCACCATAGCATTATCTTTTTCCATTACTTTTGTAGCAGTAAAACGCACAGGCAAATCATGATTTAAACAATCATTGCGAATCAATTCCATTGTGGCGTGAATGCCCCGATGTAAAGATGAACCAACAGCACAGAAGTCTTGCTTTAATGGTTTTTCTTGATATTTTGCCACATGCAATGCATGTGCAACTAACTCATCCACCCCTTGGTTTTTCGCTGCGCTAATCGGAATAACTGGTACCCCAAGCAACGCTTCCAATTCACTCACCTTAACACTGCCATCATTATTGCGCAATTCATCCATCATATTTAATGCAATAACCATCGGAATATCCAATTCCAACAATTGCATCGTTAAATATAAATTTCGTTCAATATTGGTTGCATCCACAATATTAATAATTCCTTTGGGATGATTTTCAAATATAAACTGACGCGTAACTACTTCTTCAGCAGTATAAGGAGATAACGAATATATACCCGGTAAATCCGTAATTAATGTCTGTTGATTACCTTTGATAATGCCATCTTTTCGATCAACCGTAACACCAGGGAAATTACCAACATGTTGATTACTTCCCGTTAATTGATTAAATAAAGTAGTTTTTCCACAATTTTGATTACCAACAAGCGCAAAGGTTAAAACTTCATCAGCTGCTAAAGCAACTTCTGTTTTCTTATCATGAAAGCGCCCACCTTCACCTAATCCAGGGTGTTCAATATCACTCATTTCAATAAAATCATGACTTTGCGCTTGTTGGCAATTGTTAGACACAACGATATTTTCTGCATCATCCAAGCGTAAACTTAACTCATACCCATGCACTTTAACTTCAATTGGATCACCCATCGGTGCATATTTTACTACTGTTACCAATGCCCCTGGGATTAATCCCATATCTAGAAAATGTTGCCGTAACGCACCATCACCATTCACACTTAAAATTTGTACACTCTTACCAATTTGACACTCACTTAATCTCATAACTAACCTCAATATTTTTATTATACTAGTCTAACTTTAGATTATAAAAGTTTCTCTCAAGAAAAAATCGCTTTTTATATTTTCCATCGATTGCTTACTAAAATCCTATTAATCGTGCATAAAAAAGGCATGAGGTAAATCATGCCATTTAAATTATTAATTCTTTCTATACTTAAAAAACAATTAATAACATAGTTTTTTTAACGTGTATGTAATGCGCGCATGGAATTTAGTATCGCCAATACCATAACACCAACATCCGCAAATATTGCTGTCCACATATTACCAATACCTATGGCACCTAAAAATAAACAAGCAAATTTAATACCAATTGCAAAATATATATTTTGGTAAACAATGCGCATGCATTTACGTGCAATGGCAATAGCTTTACTTACTTTTAAAGGATCATCATCCATAATTACCACATCAGCAGCTTCAATCGCGGCATCACTTCCCAGAGCACCCATAGCAATACCCACATCAGCCAATGCCAATACAGGGGCATCATTAATGCCATCGCCAACAAACAATAACGTTTGATTTGCTGCTTTGCTTTCCATTAATTGTTCAACTTTGGCTACCTTATCTTGCGGTAACAATTGTGCATGATAACTGTCTAAGCCTAGCTCCTTAGCTACTTTGTTGGCCACATTCTCACGATCACCCGTTAACATAACTAAACTTTGTACACCTTGTTCATGCAACGCAGCCATCGCTTGACCACTGCTTGGTTTTACCACATCCGAAATCACGATATGACCACCATATTCCCCATCAATGGCAACATGCACAATGGTTCCGATACTATGGCAAGCTAAGGCATTTGCACCAACATATTCCATTAACGCTTCATTACCACAGGCAACCACATGGTTATCCACACTCGCAACAATACCTTTACCCGCAACTTCTTTAACGTCTTTCACTCGCGTTTGATCAATCTTTTTGTTATAGGCATGCATTAAACTTTTGGCAATCGGATGTGAACTCCCACTTTCTGCCAAAGCAGCATATTCCAATAATTGGTGATCATCCATCGTGTTGTGATGAATGGCGACCACTTCAAAAACACCTTGAGTCAATGTTCCTGTTTTATCAAAGACAGCAATTTTGGTTTGCGATAGACGTTCTAAATAATTGCTCCCTTTCACAAGAATTCCCGCCTTACTTGCGCCACCAATTCCTGCAAAGAAACTTAACGGAATGGATATAACTAATGCACATGGGCAACTAATAACTAAAAATGTTAATGCACGATATAACCAAATTTCCCATAACGGGCTATTACCCATAATTATGGAAATAACGGGCGGTAATAAAGCCAATGCAAGCGCACTATAGCAAACAAACGGTGTATAATAACGCGCAAATTTAGCTATAAATGCTTCAGATTTGGCTTTATTGGCCGTTGCATTTTCAACTAATTCTAAAATTTTAGCTGCAGTTGAGTCATCAAACAATTTCGTTGCCTGAATCGTTAACATCCCATTAATGTTAATACTTCCACTAATGACTTCGTCACCACTGGTAACATTTTTTGGTAAGCTTTCACCCGTTAAAGCACTCATATTAAGTGCGGATTGCCCACTAATAACGACACCATCAATGGCAATTTTTTCGCCCGGTTGAACAATAAATTGATCGCCAACTTGTAAATCTTCAGCATCTTTTTCAACCAATTCATTATTTTCCAATACATGCACTGTATCTGGACGAATATCCATTAATTCGGCAATACTGGCACGACTTTTGCCCACGGCATAACTTTGAAACCATTCACCAATTTGATAAAACAACATTACTGCAACAGCTTCTAAATAATCATGGCTACCACTGTAAATACCTAAAAATATTGCACCAATAGTGGCAACTGCCATTAAAAAGCATTCGTCAAATACTTGACCATGAACAATTCCTTTAAACGCTTTTTTTAATATATCGTAACCAATAATTAAATAGTTAATCATGTAAAACACGAATCGTAACATTCCTTGCGGTTGCACTAATAGCAATGCAACAACCATTGCTATTGCAACAACGATTCGTTCTGCCATGACTTTTTGTTTTTTTGTCATATTATTTTACTTCAAAGTCAGAATCAACTTTTTTACAAGCGGCAACGATATTTTTAAAAACTTCATCCGCATTAGCGCCATCATTATATTCAACTGTCATTTTTTGTGCCATGAAGTTAATCGTTAAACTTTCTACACCTTCAACCTTACTTGCTTTATCTTCCATTAAATTTGCACAATTTGCGCAATCTACATAAATATTGTATTTCTTTTTCATATTAACCTCCATACAATTAAACATTTGTTTAATCGTTACATTTATAGTATACCACTAAACGTAACGTCGTCACTAAAAAAGTATATAATTATGTTGTTTTTAGAAAGAGGTTTACCATGGATCAACTACCACACCATCATCAACATCAAGAAATCGACATGGATCATTTACCAGCAAATGATACATTTAACCCAGTTGCCGATACTTTTAAACTATTATCCGATCCAATTCGTTTGAAATTATTTTGGATATTATGTCACCATGAATTGTGTGTACTAAACCTTGCAGCAACCGTTAACATGAGCTCACCCGCAATTGCTCATCATTTGCGAAAACTAAAAGACAACCAATTGCTTGTCAGTCGCAAAGTTGGCAAAGAAGTATATTACCATGCTGCCAATACCCCTATCGTACAAGCCTTACATCCAATGATGGAAGTTATGATGGATATACACTGCCCTAATGAAAAATAACTTACGCTATTTTAAATTAACGTAAGTTATTTTTTATATTACTTAAATAGGTCAACCACTCTTTGCCAAAAACTTGTGGACTCAACGCTAGTTTCACTAACGGTTGCTTCTTGTGGTTCATAAGTCACTTCTTTTGTTTTCATAATCACTTTAAAGCTTGGTTGAATACCATCCACACTGTCACCGTAACCGGTATAAATATTGGATTCATCTAAGTAAGTATTCACTATATCCATTGCATTATCCAATTCACCAATTGCATCATTTACTTTACTATCCAACTCATCAATACCCTCTTGTGAGAATCGCGTTACACCATCATTTAATTCGCCAGTACTTTCAGCTAGTTTTTGTGTCGCATCTTTAAATTGATTGGTTGCATCTACAATTTTATTTGTCGCATCTTGTAATTTTACAATACCATCATGTAAATCATTTGCGCCTGTATTTAATTGTTTACCACCATCCACTAATTGTTGAATACCTGCACTTGCAGCTGGTAATTTATTACCCAATTCACCAATCTTAGCAAAATCAATATCCTTAGTTTTTTCTAAAATACCATTTACTGTAGTGGTCATTTTGGTTAACAAAGCATTGGCTTGAGTAATCATGCCATTCATTTCACCCATCTTAGTATTTAAACTTTCTTGCACTAAATGAGCCTCAGTTTTTGCTACGGATAATCCAACATTTGTCATTGCATTGGCTACAGTATCCACATTACCATCTAATGATGTAGAAATACCATTTGTTAATTGAGTTTTTAAATTGCTAACCAACTCCGCTACATTTGGCATTTGTGAAGCGATACCTTGACTGACAGCTTGATTAATGGTGGTTACATCATAACTAGGGGTAGAAGATACATTGTTTTTAATCGTATTCATTACACCATCAATTTTATCTTCGCTTATACCATTCTCTAACAACGCTTGTTTAATAGCTTTTTCATTAATGGCAGCTGATGAGCTCACTGTTTTTGACAATAAATTTGTCAAATCAACGGTTGGAGCATTTATTTCGGGTGCAGTAACCGCGTCAATGGCGTTAATTATTGGTTGTTTGACACCTTCAATAAGCGCCTTTGGTGCACTGACACCTCCTAGACTCTCTTGAGGAGCATTAACTTGAGCCTTAATGACATCAAAGGTCATTTGTTGATTAATCGACTCTTCTACTTTAGCTAGTTCTCCTGCAGCAGTATTGAGTTGTGATTGCATCGCCGCTAGTTGATCAGGTACATCTTTTAACGACTCCATTGTGCCACCAACTAATGTTAACAGGTCACCCATTTGTGATAAGTTCATGCCACTTAATTGGGTAACTAATGTATTCATTTGGGTTTGTAATGAAACAATGCCTTCAGATAATGCTTTACTACCTTCACTTAACTTTTTACTACCACTTTCTACTTGGTTAACACCATCTTTGAATTCACCGACTTTACCTTGGAATTCACCCATTTTATCGTTAAGTTCAATGTTGGCGTCCTTGAGTTGAACCGTACCATCCAAGATTTGTGCAGTCGCATCTTTTAAATCATTAATGCCATTGGTTAATTCACTCATATCCACGTTATCCACACTGGTGGAACTATTTGAGGTTGCACTGGCTAACATAATGCTTGGTACATCCATCGTATCCACAGTAGCGGTAATGGTAAATTCCGTCACAAGTTTATCTTTGATTTCATCCAATTGACTAACATCCATTCCGTCAATTGCATTGTCTAAACCTAAGATAGTAGTCATCGTAATAATTTGATTTTTACCTTCTGAAACAATTGCGCCATGATCAACATTAACATTACTAAATTGCTCAAGGGGCATATTTACAATCATGACTATTGGGAATAGTGGTGAAACATCGATAGTTTTTCCATCGACAGTTTGCGTTGTTACACTGTCATTTTTTAATTTTATATGAATTTGTAGTTCACCACTTTTACCTGCTAAATCATTGGCATTAATGGCAACACCATCCAACATGTACGTTACATCCATAGAAAATGGTAATGGTTTATCACTATTTCCTTGGTAATAAATATCATTAGCAGTGGATTCCCAGATTAAATTATCCCCATCAATCGTTGGTGTTTCATCGGAAGATATGTTTTTAATATTGGTTAAATTACTTTTATCCACAACATGACTTAACTCATTATCACTGTGCAACCATTCGGTTACTGTTGTATTATCCACTGAACCATCACTATTTAATACAACATAAACACTTTCATCTTTTTCATAATCTTCATTGCTTGCAAACACACTACTGCTCATTCCAACAGTTAAAGCTAAGGCAACTATCGAAGATTTCCATAACATATGTTTCATAATTAATGACTTCCCTTCTTAATGAATTTGTAACTTGTTTTTTCAATAATTGGTGCAAATAACACCAACACACTTGGTAATACTAATAAAATTGTTAACATTGAAATAATGGCACCACGCGCTAACATTTGGCACAATACTTTAATTAAATCAATTTTTGATAGCACCGCCACACCCAATGTCGCTGCAAAGAAAGAGAATCCGGATACAAGAATTGAGTGAGATGAAGCACTTGCTGCACGCACCATTGCGTCTTTAACATTCAATCCATTGTTTCTTTCTTCTTGGTACCGTGATGTTAACAAAATGGCATAGTCAATGGTTGCACCCAATTGAATCGTTCCTATTACAATCGAGGCAATAAATGGAATTTGTTGATTCGTAAAATATGGAATTCCCATATTAATTGTGATTGCCAATTCAATAACCCCAACCAATATAATTGGAATTGATATTGATTTAAAGACAATCGCAATAATCAAACAAACCAATGCCATGGATAAGAAATTAACCACTTGAATATCATGGTCTGCTATCGTTACTAAATCTTTGTTTAATGCACCTTCTCCAGTGATGATAATGCGATCATCTATTGCTTTTAATTGTTCACTCATCACTTCAATTTGTTGATTTTGTGCATCAGAAGCACTGGCATATTCACTGTTAGCTAATATCATTTTTGTATTTCCTTGAGCAAATATGTTTCGAATATCATTTGGAATGAAATCTTCAGGTATACCAGCGCCTAAGAATTCTTCAACACTCATTAAGGAAACCATACCGTCCATGGATTTAATAATCGAAAGTACTTTTTGTTCATCCACACTGTCCATATCGTTTGGAATCAAGATAAAGTGCGTGGTTTGCATATTGAACTCATTTCTTAGCTTCTCAGTTCCCATTGTTGATGGTAAATCTTGAGGTAAGGAATCCATTAAGTTGTAATACACAGGGGTTCTATTTTGCGCTTTAAAAAATGGTACAAATATTAACAAAGCGGCAAAGGAAATAATGACATAATGTTTGGTTGTAAACTTTGGCAGCTTTCTCAAATAAGGGAACACCGATTTATGTGTATATTTATGAATTGATCGATCAAATGTTAAGATTAATGCCGGAAGAATAATAACAGCACTTAAAACACCTAAAACTACACCTTTAGCCATTACCAATCCCATATCGGTTCCAAGTTTTAAATCCATCACACACATCGCTAAAAACCCAGCGATAGTTGTTAATGAACTTCCGGAAATGGATTTAAATGTAGCGACAATTGCATTACTCATTGCATGTTCTTTATCACTAGCACTCGCTAATTCTTCATCATAACGTTCCAATAAGAAAATAGAAAAATCCATTGAAACAGCCAATTGAAGTATTGCCGCCAATGCTTGCGTAATGTAAGAAATCTCTCCAAACATCACGTTAGTACCAAAGTTATAGACAATTGCTAATCCGATACCCATCATAAATATGAATGGAGCGACACCATAACGTAATCCTAAATACAACACAATGATACATAACACTACTGCTGTCACTATATAAACGGGTAATTCTTGATTGATTAGCATTTTTAAGTCATGCACAATGGCACTTAACCCACCAATACTCGCCTGATCATCCAATAAGTTTTCAATTTGATCAATAGCATTAATGGTTTTTGGTGATCCATTACCATTTTCAAATGTGACCAACATAAGTTGCGCATTCCCATTATCCACCATCTTTACAATACTTTCAGGTAGCATTGTACTTGGCATATAGTCAGTGATGTCATGAATCCAAATTGCATCCTTAACACCATCAATTTGTAAAATCTGTTGTTCTAACGCATTAACTTGCTTTACTTCCATATTTTCCACAGTAATCATCGCCATGGAAGCACTTTTATAGTCTTTATCCAATATTTCTTGCCCAATCATGGACTCTAAATTAGATGGTAAATACGTTAAGATATCGTAATTAATACCCGTATTGAAATAACCAAAAGCACTTGGAATTACCAATAAACAGGCAATTACGATAATCGCTTTACGCCATTTAACGATATATTCAGCAATCTTTTTCATAACTCTCCTTCACTGACTATTAGTCAGTATCTACACTATAGTTCTGAAATGACTAATAGTCAATAATAATTGATTTAAAATTGACATTTCGTCATTTTTGCATAAAATAGGAACTGTTATGGAAACAAAAAATAAAATTCAATCTAAAAAAATCGAAAAAAAGCAACGGTTATTAACCGCTGCTTATCAATGCTTTACCGAAATCGGATATCATCAAACTTCCATCGATAATATCGTCAACAAGGCGCATGTTGCCAAGGGTACTTTCTATTTATATTTTAAAGATAAAGAGGATATTTTAAAAGCCCTTGTCGATCACCATTGCCTTACTATTTTGGAAGATGCATTTAAAATCACATTGGAACAAAACTATCCAACGTTTAATCAAAGAGCACTGTTTTTTGCTAACTATTTAATTGATTTCTTTACAGAAAACAAAGATATGTTAGAAATATTACAACGCAATTTTATCTTCCCATTAACCACACAACAACTAAACGAAGAAACGACACGCTTTTCATCTTTGTTGGACAAAGTTATTGAAGATGCCAATTTAAAAGAAAAATATACTCGGGATCAAGTAATTAACATTGTCTTTATTATTATAGAGATGGTCGGCTCTGTTTGTTATTCTTCTATCATTAAGGAAGTTCCAGCTCCCATTGCTACCATTAAACCATCGCTACTTGTTTTAATTGAACGAATGATTCAAATTGATGAACAAAAATCCATTGCATAATTATGCAATGGATTTTTATTAATGAAATAATTCTTTTAAGAAAGTCGATACACCATCTTCATTATTCGATTTTGCAATATATCGGGCCTTTTGTTTCACACTATCGTATGCATTACCCATGGCCACCCCAACACCAACTTCAAACATTGGTATATCATTGTAGTTATCACCAAAAACCAATACTTCATCTTTCGTTAGATTCATCATATTCATTAATATTTGCAATGTTTTACCCTTACTGGCCAGTTTACTATTGATCGCATAAACATCATTTTCACTTTGCACACAACTCAATTCATTGCAATGTTGATTAATTAACGGTGCTATATCTTTCATTCGTGAATCAATCATCACCACTTTATATATGTCTTGATCTCGAATATCTTGGTTTGACGCATTATAGATAATCTCACTTTTACCTTCTAATCGCTTAATAAATCGTTGCAAAGGTTCAATATCCCCAAATACATAAATCGATGCATTCGTATAAGCAATATAAGACACATGATTTTGCCCAAGGATATAAAATGCATGGGCTAATTGTACAGCATTGATACTGGCATTATATAAGCATTTACCTTGTTGCCACATATTCGCACCATTATTTAATATATAGGGTAATTGAATATCCAATGATGCAACTATATCCTGCACAATATGATAGTTTCGCCCAGAACAAATCGTAAACTTAATGTTTTGATGGTTATTGAGAAACTCAACAATTAAACGATCCATGGATTTATCATCATGCAATAGTGTCCCATCCAAGTCCGCTACTACGAGTTTAATATTGTTCTTAATCATGGAAAACACTATCTAATTTTTCTCGCAAGAATTCATTGGCATGTTCAATTACTTGAACATAATCGTCATTGCCCACATACCAGAATTCCCCAACAAATAAACGCACACCTAAACGCGCCAATGTAGTGATATTACTTATGTATTCACTATGGCCAGTTCCAAATGGAATTTCACGATATTTCCCAGGAATAGTTTCTTTTAAATGTGCAGCAAAGATATGCCCAGTTCCAATCATTATATCTTCATTTACTGGGATATTATAAAGTAGCGATGCATTTTTTAAATTCCCTATGTCTGGATAAACACCTAAATAAGGGCTTTTGATGGTATCAACATATCGCATTGCTTTACCTACGGTATCCATAAATGGTGTTTCCATTGTTTCAAAACCCAAAATTATTCCTTTTGCTGCTGCCATTTCACAACATTTTTTTAAATTAATTTCAAAGCGTTGTCGTGTCAATAAATCTCCTTGTTCATAGTAAACATCATAGCCTGCTAATTGAATGATTCTAACGCCAATTGCACTGGCTAATTCAATTGCTTTTTCCATGATTTCTAAACTACGCTTAACAATGGTGGCATCATGACTCCCCAAGGGGTATTTACGGTGCCCACTTAAACACATAGATAAAATTGGTACACCTGTTTTTTCAATAGCCGTTTTAATAACAGCTGGATCTTGATCTAATCGCGCTAACTTTTCATCACTTTCATCAATGCTGATTTCCATATAATCAAAGCCACAAGCTTTTGTTAGTTTTAGTTTTTCTTCATAAGTAAGCGTATTGGGCATACTTTTTTCATATAATCCCAACTGGTAGGGTTTATTTTGCTTGCCCATAATATGCTCCTGGACCATGTTTACGGTGAATGTGTTTATCCAATAATGCTTGTTGCATTGGCTCAATGGCATTATTGCAAAGTAACGTAGATACAGCATTCATTTTAGCGCATTCTTCCAAAACGACTGCATTATGGACTGCATCAAATCCATCTTTTCCCCATGTGAATGGTCCATGGGAATGAACCAACACACCAGGTACACGTGAGGCATCAATACCACGTCGGTTAAACTCTTCCACAATTACGTTTCCTGTTTCTGCCTCATATTTACCTTGAATTTCTTCAGTACGCATTAATCGAGTGCAAGGAATTGCCCCATGAAAATAATCTGCTTGTGTCGTGCCTAATGGAATCACATCTTTCCCAGCTTGTGCAAAACTTGTGGCCATTGGTGAATGGGTATGAACAACACCGCCCACACTTTCCCACGTACGATAGAAGATTAAGTGTGTATCCAAATCAGAACTTGGTCGCAAGTCTCCTTCCACTACATTCCCATCCAAATCTACCAACACAATGTCATCCACTTTCATTTGATCGTATTCAACACCACTTGGTTTAATCGCAACAATTCCTTTTTCGCGATCAATTTCACTTACATTACCCCATGTAAACGTAATTAATCCATATTTCGGTAATAATAAATTTGCTTTTAATACACGTTCTTTTAATGTTTCTAACATATTAGTCTTCCTTTACGATATAGATAGTTGCTTGTGCTGCTGTATGATTTGCCGCAACGATAATGTCCCGATTTGTTTCATTTACTACGCAAATATTGGCTGGTCCAACATTTTTATCCACAAGCGTTGTTTTATATTCGCCATTTTCATAGGTAACTACAAACAATTCGGCATCCTTGCGACGTACTCCCGCAACAAAACACGGCTGATTTGCTAACGTAGCACCAACTAGTGTATGTGCAAAATCAATTTCATTATCGTATGTCCATACTTTTTGGTATTTACCCGCAATATTTTTATAAATATTAATTTGATTCCCATGGAATGGTTCAATCGTCATGATTTCTAATTCACCATCTTGATCAATATCTACTGTAGCAATTTCTCCGATATTGCCATCTAAAATATGTTCTTTAACAAATTGCCCATCTTGAGTTAAGGTTATTTTTAAAATGCCTTGATCACTTCCAAAGAAGCACACATCATTTCCATTAATTTTGGTTTGCCAGAAACCATGGTTTCTAAACAAACCATCTTCCAATACTTCCAATTTAACACCTTGATTTAAATCATTAGGTAAAACCGCCGTATAAATCTTTCCAGCTTTTGACCAATCTTCCTTATTTTCTTTACTTTCAGCAATCGTTGCTGCAATCAGGTAAAGATTATCTTTTGCTTGCATAATTCCAAAACGATGAATGTAGGGTAAACTTATTACATCATTTACAACCCAAATACCATCAATGTATTTACCATGCACAATTTTAGCCAATGAAGGGGATACTTTTAAATAGAATTCTTGCACAGCTAAAAATTCTTTCGCTTTGCCAGGAATTGGAACAATAGACATGCATCCACCCGGTTGCGTCCATACATTTTGCTTGTTTTCAAAGTTTTCTCCCCAATACATATTGCAAGCAACATTTGGATCTTCACTGGCCAATAACAAATGATTTACACCATCAAATTCAATATTGCTAGCGCAATAGCATCGTTTCATTTCATCCAATATTTTCTTCTCAAATTTCATTTTTATCTCCATTTAAACCAAATGAAAGCTGCCCAAGGCAGCTTTCATGTTTTTATTCACCTAAAACCGCTTGTAGACCGTCTTCAATTTCTTTCGCTGACATTACATTTTTTAGTCCAACGATTTTTGTTCCACGTTTTTTTGCGTCTTCAAACATTGGCATAAAGTTTTTTGAACAAAGCACAACATCATAG
>Shorty_p1__coassemble_1814_pt1 | contig 13956 bp, 12 predicted proteins | sample Shorty_p1__metabat2_high_PE_005 | metagenome-assembled genome bin Shorty_p1 | reverse complement strand
CAGTGTGATTAATTCTCGCGTAGATTTAAGCTTTAACTTATACCAAAGCATCTATGGACAGATATTATGTGAATTAATTGAAAAAATTACTTTTGATGATGAACATGATATTGACCAATTGTATCCATTTCTCAATGAAAGCTTAGATAGCTTGTTTTCTGAGAATGTACATGATGCAATGTGCTTTTCTTTAATTAATTTAATTACGTTATTGGGGTATCAATTTCAATTCATTGATATGCCTTTGGATTATGACGCAACTACACCATTTTATTTGGATTTAGTCAATGGTTCGATTAAAGCTAATTTTAATTTTGATGATGCAAAATATCCATTAAATCAATCCCAGGTGATAACTTTATTGGCATATAGTCAATTGCAACATTATGACCATGACTATTTGCAAGATTTCGATGCCTTGCAATCTAATCATGTGATTTATTTATTGGATTTTATTCGTTATCATTTAGGTTTTTCGTTAAAGTCGGCACAAATGTTAACCTCTTTGTAATCAAGCAGGCGCTTAATTAAGCACTGCTTTTTTATATTCTTCCAACGCTTAGTATGCTGAAAGTTCATGATATAATATTACGGTTAAATGGAGGGATTTCATGAGTAAACACAACTATGGTGATAATAGCATTCAAATATTGGAAGGGTTAGAAGCGGTTCGTAAAAGACCTGGAATGTATATCGGTTCAACCGATAGTAAAGGATTGCATCACTTAGTTTGGGAAGTTGTTGATAATGCAGTGGATGAGGCGTTAAACGGTTATGGTAAAAAAATTACGATAACGTTAGAAATCGATGGCTCAGTAACTGTTAGTGACAACGGACGTGGGACACCTTGTGGAAAACATCCAAGCGGTAAAAACACTTTGGAAGTTATTTACACTGTACTTCATGCTGGTGGTAAATTCAGTGAAGATGGCGATTATAAGGTATCCGGAGGTTTGCATGGAGTGGGTGCTTCAGTAGTTAATGCGTTATGTACCTATTGTAAAGTTACATCGTATCGAGATGGTAATATTACCTCCTTAACATTTAAAAATGGTGGCAAACCAGTAGGGAATGTAAAAATTGAAGGCAAAACAACTAAAACTGGAACGACTGTTAACTTTAAACCGGATCCTACCATTTTTTCTACTACAGTATTTAATTATTCATTAATTGCAGAAAGAGCCCAAGAAACTGCATTTCTTTTGAGTGGTATTGAAATGGTTGTGGAAGATAAGATTCATGATAAAAAAGAGTCCTTCCTATACAGTGATGGATTAAAAGCATTTATTGAAACAGTAGATAGTAATCGGGATCAATTGACACAACCACTTGTATTTAAAGGTGAAAGCAATGGTATTGCCATTGCGTGTGCGTTGCAATTTAATGCCGATTATCAAGAAAATATGTATTCATTTGTTAACTTGGTTAGAACAAGTGATGGCGGAAGCCATGAAATTGGATTTCGTTCTGGACTAACCAAAGCCATTAACGAATATGCACGAAGTAATGGATTGTTAAAAGATAAAGATAAAAATTTTGAGGGCAGTGATGTACGCGAAGGTTTATCCACTGTTTTAAGTGTTTCCATTCCTGAAAATCTATTGCAATTTGAAGGTCAAACAAAAGGTAAACTTGGTACACCTGAAGCAAAACCTGCCGTAGAAAGTTTGATCTATGAGCAATTTACATATTATTTAAATGAACATCGTGATGTTGCTGAAACACTCGTCGGTAAAATGATTAAAGCATCACAAGCTAGAGAGGCAGCGCGTAAAGCGCGTGAAGAAGCACGCAAAGGCAAAAAAAATGTTAAAAATGAGCGTGTTTTAAGTGGCAAATTAGCTGCAGCGAATAGTAAAAATAGCAAAGAAAAAGAATTATTTTTAGTTGAAGGGGATTCTGCCGGTGGTAGTGCCAAACAAGGGAGGGATGCGCATATTCAAGCGATATTGCCTTTGCGTGGTAAAGTATTAAATACAGAAAAATGTTCGTTAAGTGATATAGAAAAAAACGAAGAGTTAAATACAGTCATTCATTGTTTAGGTGCAGGATATGGACCTAACTTTAGTATCGAAGATATTGCTTACGATAAAGTAATTATTATGACCGACGCCGATACTGATGGCGCCCATATTCAATGTTTATTATTAACTTTCTTCTACCGGTATATGCCAGATTTGATTCGTCAAGGACATGTATATATTGCGAATCCGCCGTTATATAAGTTAAGTCGCGGAAAAGAAGTAATTTACTGTTACACTGATGAACAATTAAATAAGCATCGCCAAGAAGGCGTTAAGTATGACATTCAACGTTATAAAGGGTTAGGCGAAATGAATCCTAGTCAATTATGGGAAACGACAATGAATCCGGCAACGCGTACATTAATTCAGGTTAATATTGAAGATTCTTATTTAAGTGAAAGTAGAGTATCTGTATTAATGGGGGATAAACCAGGTCCTCGACAAGAATGGATCAATCAAAATGTGGCATTTACAATGGAAGATGATTTTAGGAATTAGATAACATGGCAAAAAAGAGAATAGATACTACAATTGAAAATACAAGTGTCATCCTTAATCAAGCATTGGAAGATATTATGGGAGATCGTTTTGGACGTTATTCTAAATATATCATTCAAGATCGTGCCTTACCGGATGCACGAGATGGATTAAAGCCAGTGCAACGACGTATTGTTTATGCAATGTATAAAGATAATAATACGTGGGATAGGCCATATCGTAAAAGTGCTAAAACGGTTGGGTTAGTTATTGGTAACTATCATCCTCATGGGGACTCGAGCGTTTATGATGCGATGGTGCGGTTAAGTCAACCATGGAAGGTGAGGGTTCCATTGGTCGATATGCATGGTAATAATGGATCCATTGATGATGACCCTGCTGCAGCAATGCGTTATACTGAAGCGCGTTTAGCCAGTGTGTGTGAGGACGTGATAGGAGATATTGATTACAATACTGTTTTATTTTCTCCTAATTATGATGATAATGATGTTGAACCTACCGTATTACCAAGTAAATTTCCAACATTACTTGTTAATGGTGCCATGGGAATTGCAGCTGGATATGCGACGAACATGCCACCGAATAATTTGAATGAAATAATGGATGCGTGCATTTATCGCTTACTAAATCCAACGTGCACTTTAGAAGATTTGATGAGCATCGTTAAAGGACCAGATTTTCCTACTGGTGGTATTGTTCAAGGAAAGGAAGGAATTGAACAAGCATTTAAAACAGGTAAGGGTAAGATTGTTATTCGAGGTGTTGCGTCGATAAATGAATTAAAAACGATTAATCAAATTATTATTACACAAATACCTTACGAAGTAGTTAAATCCAACATGGTAAAACGAATGGATGAGATTCGTATTAATAAAGATATTGATGGTATTTTAGAAGTACGAGATGAATCGGATCGTAATGGGTTAAAAGTGGTAATTGATTTAAAAAAAGACATTGACCCGAACATGGTGTTGAATTACTTCTATAAAAATACCCCATTGCAAGTTAATTACAATTACAACGTCGTTGCCATTGTGAATCGTACACCTAAATTATTGTCACTTACTCAATTATTGGATGCGTTTATTGATCATCGAAAAGATGTGGTGACGAAACGCAGTCAATTCTTATTGAATAAATATGAAGCACGATGCCATATTATAGAAGGTTTGATGCATGCTATCTCCATTATGGATGATTTGATTGCAACGATTCGTCAATGTAAAGACAAACTAGATGTGATTGAAACGATATCTGTTAAATATGGTTTTACCAAGGCGCAAGCTGAAGCTATTGCAAATTTACGGTTATATCGCTTAAGTAATACCGATATCGTGGCATTACGCGAAGAATTTGCTCAATTGATAAATTTAATTGAAAATTTAAAACTTATTTTAGCAAATGAAAAGATGTTAAATGCCACGATTGTAAATGAATTTAAACAAACCAAAGAAAAATATGGAAGTCCACGTTTTACTGCTATCGAAGACCAAGTGAGTGAAATTACCATTGATAAAACAATGATGATTGCGAACGAAAGAGTTATGGTAAGTGCAAGTTATGATGGTTACGTTAAACGGGTAAGTTTAAAAAGTTATACTGCAAGTAATTCATTGTTACCTGGTTTAAAACAAAATGACCATTTGGTTACGTGTGGCCAAGCCGATACATTATCGACATTAATTCTTGTTTCTAAAAATGGCTATTATGGGTATTTACCTGTGTATAAAATGGATGAAGGTAAGTGGAAAGATATTGGTGAGCACATTAATAAATACGTTAAATTTGAAGATAATGATAAAATCGTTGGATGCTTTATCGTTAATAACTTTAAAACTGCTGCGTGGTTAATTACTTATACTAAGGCGGGTTTAATTAAAAAGACACCAATTGATAATTTAGAATTATCGCGCTATTCAAAAGCAGCCGTTTTAACCAAATTAAAGAAAAACGATGAAGTAATCTTTGCAAATATTTGTTACGATAATGATCAAATTATTTCATGCTCTAAACAAGGCTACATTACGCGTTTTAATTTGGATGATATTACAATGACAGCTCCAAAAGGGCAAGGTGTGCGTGGGATAAAATTAGCAATGGATGATGAATTAGCATCGGCATGTATTTTACCAAGTAATCAAAACTATCAATATGTACTAATTCATGGTGATGACAATTTAGTAAAACGCGTAAAACTGGATGTTATTCCTATAACTAAGGCTGCTTTAAAAGGACTTCGTTGCTTTAAAAAACTAAAAACAAAAGCAAATTATGTGACATTTATTGAATGTGTCAATGGGCACGAAGTATTACAATATATTCAAGATAATACCATTGAAGAAGTATCGGTTAGTACGATTAGTATTATGGATATGGAAAGTTCATGGAGTAAATTGAATGCCATTGCATCTTTCGAAGGCTTATTAAAACCAATTGTAAGTGTCGAAGTGGTCGACATGACAACCAGTGGATGTTATCAAAATAAAGTCAATAAGCAAGATGAATCATTGGAACATAGTGAATTTGAGCAAGTTACGTTATTTTAAGAAAGAAAATTATGAATAAAAAATGTAAAGGTTGTGGCGTAATGCTACAAAATAGTGATTCCAAGAAAATTGGATATGTTGTAGATTTTAATCAAGATTATTGTCAGCGGTGTTATCGCTTGACTCATTATGGAGATATAACGCTCTCGTTAAAATATGGTATTGACCCAGATATGGTAGTGCATAAACTTCAACAAGAGAATGGCATCTTGGCATGGGTGGTGGATATTATGGACTTTGAAGAAGCTTTTATTCCTCACTTTAATGAAGTATTTAAAGATAAAACAGTGATTTTAATTATAACGAAATCGGATTTATTATCACAATTATTAACCCCAGAAAAATGCATGACATTTATACAACGGCGCTGCCAATCGTTGCACATTCACTACGATGGCATTGTTGTTAGTGGCAAATATGATGATGCAAGCGCAATTGAAATTAAGCAGCAATTGAAATCTTATGCGGATGGAAGAACCCTTATATTTGCAGGAAAAGCCAACGCGGGGAAAAGTACATTCATTAATACCTTAATGGGTAACACAGATTTAACAACATCCCGTTATCCTGGAACGACCATTGACTTTAATCCTATTAAAATTGATGATGATTTTACAATCATCGATACACCAGGTATTGAAGGAAGTCATTCCATTGTCATGGAAGCGGATGAAAAAGACTTAAAAGTAATTTGCCCTACTAAGCCAATTCGTGCCAAAGTATATCAATTGCACTCTAATCAAACGTATGCAATTGCTGGGTTAGTAAAAATTGATATATTAGGTGTTAAAAAAGCTAACATGGTAGTTTATGTATCCAATCAATTAACGATTCATCGTTCAAAATATGACGCCAACGATACATTATGGAAAAAGCATAAAGGGACAACGTTTAAACCTACCATTAATACTAGTGAAAAAATTACGGAATACCCTAAATTTAAAGATAAAAAAGATATTGTGATTGCAGGATTAGGATGGATTAATGTCAATGGTGATTATGAAAAAATTATCATCACAACCCCACACAATGTATACCTATCGGTAAGAAAGGCAATGATTTAATGTTAACAGGAAAACAAAAAAGATATTTACGTAGCTTAGCCAATACCCTTCAACCCATTGCACAAATTGGTAAAAATGGCATTGAATTGAATGGATTGGTAAGTATCAATCAAGCATTACAAGCGCGAGAATTAGTGAAAATTTCCGTTTTAAAAAATTGTGAAATGGAAATGGAGGCTATTATTTTAGATACATTAGCTTATACAAAAGCTGAATTAGTTCAAAAAATTGGTCGTACATTTATTATTTATAAAAAAAGTAAAGAACCTAAAATTATATTACCATGAAAACATGTTGCATCATTTCTGCATTTGATCCAATGACAACAAGTCAATTCAATGCCATTAAAGCATTATTAAAACAAGGATATGGTTCCATAACGCTATCCATGGTGAATGAACAACCCGTGCAACGGCAGTTGGTTAAAGCATATATTAAGCCTTTTAAAAAAATTCATTATCAATCTAATATTAATACAAATGATTATGATTTAGTGATTAAAGATAGTGATGATCAATTGGCGCATATGCAAAGGGTAAGGTATGGATGGTATTGGGATATGCCGCAATGGGCAGCGAATATATTAAATGACAGTGGCATTTACTATGACCAAATGTTACGGCATTCTTTAAAAGAAAAACGTTACCTTCATTCACTATCGGTTGCTAATGTCTGTGAAAAAATTGCGAAAAGCAACCAATTAAATGGTCATAAAGCCAAAATGATTGGAATGTTGCATGATATTTGTAAGCACATGGATAATCAAACCATTATTGAATATGCATTAAAAATGGATAGTAATGCTTTATCTTATCCAATGGCTACACTGCATGCTCAAGCCGGTGCTTATTTTGTTAAAGAATATTTGCGCATCAAGGACCCACAAATTATACATGCAATTCAATACCATGCACTTGGTGAAAAAGTGAGCCCATATGTGCGTATGGTATTTGTTGCAGATAAAGCCGATCCAAGTCGTGGTTATGATAGCAGTGTTACATTAAATTTAAGCTATTTGAATCTAACCAAAGGGTATGCACGATGCAAACAGGAATCTATTGAATTCTTAACTAAAAATCATAAAATTTAAGGAGTTTAAACGTTTGAATTTAGAAAAAATAAGAGATTTTGTCAAAGTTTTGGATGAAAAATTAGCTCAAGATATCATTGTTATTGATATGGAAAAAGCCAGTGTATTGTATGATGCATTTATTATTTGTTCTGCGGATAATATGCGCTTAAGCAAATCATTGGTGGACTATTTGGAAGTAATGGCCGATCAAAAAGGATATGTCATTAATAGTGTAGCGGGAGCAGGGGAAAGTGACTGGGTGTTAATTGATGCTCAAGATGTGATTGTTCATATTTTTTCCGGAAATGCTCGCCATGTCTATAATTTGGAAAAATTATGGTCGGATTGTGACCAAATGGATGGATTGACATGTATGAAATCTTAGCAAAATACTATGATCAATTAGTCTATGATCCCCAAGCTATAGATGACTATGTGCAATTTGTATGTCAATTTTTAAAACGTGAGTTTAAAAATGGTATTGATTATGGCTGTGGGAGTGGTGATATTACTATTGGATTAAGCCACTTTTATCCAATGGTAGGGGTAGACCTTAGTGGTTATATGTTAGAACAACTGCGTTTAAAAGATGATACAATTCTTACTATCGAAGGTGATATGCAAGATGTTAAATTAGCGCAAACTTTTGATTTTGCCCTATGTTTATGCGATAGTTTTAATTATTTACTAACGAGTGAAAGTGTCACTAAATTTTTTCATAATGTCTTTGCACATTTGAATCCAGGTGGAATATTCATTATGGATAGTCATCATTTAAATCGATTGGATGAATTTAAGGAAGATTGGATTGAAGAAGGAAGTTTGGATGATTGTGATTATCAATGGGCTATTCATAGCGAAGATAATCGCGTAGATCAACACTTTGCTTTTTATCGTAAAGATGGACTAATTCAAGAATATCATCAACAAATTGTTTATGACCCAGATTGGATCAAAGCACAATTAAGTCAAGCTGGATTTAAAAATATTCAAATATATTATGATATGGATTCATTTGATAATGAAAACCGTGAAAAGTATTTTTTTATTGGAGAAAAGTAATGAAAATAATTGGAATATTAACAGCAATGGATTGCGAAACTGAAGCCATTGTTAATTGCTTACAAGATGTTAAACAAATGCAATATGGCCCCACAACATTTTATGAAGGAAGCATTGATAATCATCGTGTGATTGTGGCATTATGTGGAGTAGGTAAAGTAAGTTCAGCCATGAATGCAACGTTAATGATTAATCATTATCCATTGGATGCACTTGTCAATATCGGAACAGCGGGTGGATTACAAACCTATGAAAATGTGTTGGATGTAGTTATCGCGACTCAAGTATGTGAGTATGATATGGATGTCATCGATTGGGGAAAAGGTTATGGTAATCCGAAAACTTGTACTTTTTTGGATGAATCATTGATTGAAAAGTGTAAAGATGTATTTAAAGATAATGATTATGCGGTTTATTATGGACCAATCGCAACTGGGGATGTCTTTGTTTGTAAAGACAATCATATTAGCAATATTGTTTCCCATTATCCTGAAAGCTTAGCTTGTGAAATGGAAGGTGGTGCCATTGCTAAAGTAGCAAAAGCATTCAATATTCCTTGTTTGGTTATTCGTTCGTTAAGTGATATTGCCATTAAAGAAGGTAATGAGATGCAATTTGAACAATACATGGTGCTAGCTAGCCAACGGGCAGCACAATGGACGGAAGCGTTAATTAAAGTATTGTAAAAAAACATGAGATTTTATAAGTCTCATGTTATTGTTTAGGCCATATATTGTTTAATTTCATCCATTCAACCACATCGTTTTCGGTAATTGGTTCTTGTTGATTCCAAGTCAGCGTGGATGTAATGTTCATTGTGCCATCAATATTTTCAATGGATACAAAAGCAGGGGTTGTATTTACATAATACAGATCAGTTAATAACTTTTTATTGGCCAATGTATTGGTTGCTTGAACAAATTCTAAATTATTAAAATATTCAACTTGTGCACTATTGGCACAATTTTTTAAGACAGTTTCCAATAGATAAATAGTGTTATTATCTTCTGCGTCGCCAATTAAAACATAGATTTTACTGCTATTGCTTTGGGATAGTACGTAGTTTTGTAAGTTTTCAATACTTAAGGTGCTTTCTTGCACATAAATGGATTGTGTGCTTTCTAATTTTGGAGAGAAAAAGTTATATAATAAAACCGTTGATGTAATAAATAATGCAATGATATTAAATGTAATTAATCGTTTGTAAGTCATGGTACCTCTTTTTAAAGACTGTACTAAAATACCATGGTTTCATTGACAATTCAATATTAAAAGGAGTTTTGTATGAGTTGGTATCAACAAGTTTATGTAAATCGTAGGGACTGGATATTATCCCATTTAGATGCATTGAATTTAAATAGTGATGAAGTATTAATCGTCTTATACATCGATCTATGCAATAGCAATAGGCAAAGTATTGATGGCAATAGTTTAGCCGCAATTTTGAACATGAGTCAAGATAATTTAGACAAAGCCATCGCAAATTTAATTAATACCAAACGCCTAGTTTTAGAATACCCAAATGGTACGGTACATTATAATATTGATGGATTGTTTACTTATGAAAATCCAACATTACAAGTGGAATCTTCACCGTTAATTACTATCATTGAGCAGCAATTTGGTCGCAAACTTACAGTTAATGAATTACGTAAGTTAGCCCAAATGCGGGATATATTTGGGGATGAGTTAATTGAACAGGCCTTACGGGAAGCGTTATTTAACCGAAAATATAGTTTAGATTACGTTAATGCAATTTGTGTCAATTGGAAAAAAGTGTAAACCATGAAACGTTACGATTGGATCATTGATGAGATGGCAAAATTTTATCCAAATGCTCATTGTGAATTGTTACATGATAATCCATTTCAATTAGCTGTTGCGGTAGTTTTATCTGCTCAAACAACCGATGCTGCAGTGAATAAAGTTACACCGCAATTATTTGCGGATTATCCAAATAGTTACGCCATGGCTAAAGCAACACCACAACAAATTGAACCTTATATTGCCCGTTTAGGTTTATATAAAAACAAAGCTAAAATGATTGTTGGTTTGGCTGAAACATTGGAAAGTAAATATAATGGTATTATGCCTCAAACAATACGACAATTAACATGTCTACCAGGGGTAGGTAGAAAAAGTGCGAATGTTATCTTAAGTGTATGTTTTAATATACCAAGTTTTGCTGTTGATACACACGTAACACGTGTTGCTAAACGATTACGGTTAGCCAAAGAAAATGATAATGTGGAAGTAATCGAACAAAAACTTAAACGAAAAATATCCAAAGAATTATGGATTCAAGGCCATCATACTTTTATCTTCTGGGGAAGGTATAAGTGTAAAGCGCAGTCGCCAGACTGTCACGATTGTCCATTTCAATCATTTTGTCGATACTATAATAAAAAAGAATTAAAGTGAATTTATTTTGATTCTTTTTTTGTTTGTGTAGAAACATCTTGATAATAGGTATCAAATATTTTTTTGCCTGAAATAAAAGCCTTATTGTATTGGTTATATGTTAATGCTTTATCTATAAATTTTTCGGCTTTTGAATATTGTTCCAACTGTAAGTAACATTGAAATAGCCCTAATGCAGCCATGTCTTCTTCAAAGATGTTTTCAATTTTTAAAAAGTGCTGAATTGCTATTTTTGGCTTGTTATTCACAAGTAAATAAAACAAGCCAGATACGAAATGATAAAAGTTTTCAAATCCTTCATCACTTTTAATAGCGTTATAGTGATTGGTTGCATCATGGTAGCGACCATTGACAATGGACATGAATGTCTTTTGCGCTTTGCAATAGTTATATAAGTGAGCGTTAACTTTTTCAATGTTTCGTATTCGCTTGCGAGCAGTTTTAAAATCACGTAAAATTTGCACTAATAAGTGCAATTCATGATAGTATATCCACTCAACTTGTGAAGGGTCAAAGCTTAATAATGCATCCAATACATCATAAGCTTGATCATATTGTGCTAAATCGATGCAATTTTGATAATAGATTTTTAATTCATGTTGCAATAAGGTTTGCATTTGAAAAGCTATGGTTAAATAATGATTAGCTAAAGTTGCATTATCTAAATAATAATAACAGACGCCTAATTCACATTCATAATGATCAAAGGTGTCGGTTGCTTGCAATTGTTCGAATAATGGAAGTGCTTTATCGTAGTGTTTTTCATTATAATGACAAGTAGCTAATAGTATTTGGTTTTCAATGCTATTGCGATCCATTTGATAAGCTTTTAATGCATATGGCGTTGCTTTTGAATAGTTAGCTAATGTACTGTAAACAAGTGCAACGTTGCTGTAACTTTTCGCATTATTTGGATGAAGGGTTAATGCAGTTTGACAGGCAGCAATGGCTTCATCATATTGATGTAACATAATCAAAGCATTTGCCCGATGCCCATAATAATCCAAAGGGTCAGCAAAATCATAGACATGAGTATCTACAAAATTTAAATATGAAACTCCATCCTGTGCTTCATAATATTTCTTACATTGAATAATAATATCTTTCATTAACATGTCACTAAGTATACACTATTGGCAACGTAAAATAAAAATAACGATTACTATGAGTGAATGGTAACCGTTATTTTCAGGATTAATCTTTTTTATCTTTATCACCTTCTGGCGATTCAGTTGTTTCAGCACTTTGCGTTGGTTCTGCTGTTGTACTAGAATCAGCAGTTGGTGTTGATGTAGATTCTGGGGTAGCTGTTGGAGTTGGAGTAGGTGTCGGCGTTGTTTCTGGTTCTTCCTCTTTGTGATGGTAAGAGAAACCTTGGCAAATTTGATTACTTGTTGTTCCAAGGTTTTCAAATGTATAGAAGCCACACACTTCATAATCACCATCACCTACAGTTAAGTCAGCATCGCTACCCTCTGTTTCGGATATTATCTCTTGAACAATGGAATCCCCTTGTTTGATGAATGCTTTATAACGAACAGGGCCAAATATCCATGAATAATCAAATAGGCGTTGGCCATATGCTTCCACATATTTATCACCAACTGATAAGCTTAGATCTATATGTTGTTCCGCAACAGTTAATTGCTCAGCATTTGGATAAGGTGTCCATGATAAACTCATGTGCCCATCATCATTAATATTGAAACTAAATTCATTCAATTCTGCTAATTCTTGAGTATTCGGGTCTACCAACTCATAGTTTTCTTTGAGAATTTGTCCTGTCGTAATGAAGGTAGGGTCCATTTGTTCAATCGGGCTAGCATATGGGAAAGTACCTAAAATATGCGTGATATCAACTACATCATCGGTGCGTTGAATATCTGATGGTGCTCCATAAACGCTTGATAACTCGTCTAACAATTTACTCATTACATTACCAGTAATATTGAGTGAACTTTTACTGGAGGTAAAATATGTTTCTTTATCTTTGATTGCTTTTTCATAGCCTAGCCAAACAACATTAGTAAAGTCAGTAGTGCTCATAGCCATCCAACGGTCCTTAACAGCACCTTGTGGGATGTTATATTCCAATCCATATGTACCCCAATCACTGGTACCTGTTTTACCGAAAGTTTGATAATTTTTCTTACATATTTGCATGTAGTTGGCATATGGACCATTAACGGCTTGATATTCCATCAACGCAGTTAAATAAGCAGCGCCTGGCTCAAGTACTTGATCTTGAGTATATTCTGGAGTAACGACACCATCATTATCCATAAATTCAATTCGGGTAATGGTATGTGGTTTAATATAAACGCCATTATTTAAAATCATGGAGTGCGCACCCGCCATTTCTTCAACAGAAACGATGGTATTGCTACCACCGATAGCGGATTGGATATCAAACGTTTCATTGTTAATTTTACTTAATCCGATGGCGTTTAAGTAATCTATAATCTTTTGCGTTCCTAATTTGTCAATTAATTCTTGCAATGTGGCTATGGCCGGGGTATTTAAGGAATTACCGATGGCATCGACCAATCGTACTTGACCTGCATATTGCCCATTTGCATTTTTAATAATAAAATCAGTTCCCGCGTAATTTAATGGACGGTCTACGACAACATGAGAAGTAGACCAACCTAAGTATTGGAATGCTAATGGATAAGATAATAGTGTTTTTATACTTGATCCAGGTTGTTTGTATTGATCGGTTGCATGGTTTAATAATAATGATCCGCCACTTGCATAATTTCTTCCACCTGCAATGGCAACAATTTCGCCAGTTGAATTATTCATTGAAACGATACCGATTTCCATTAATTCATCTGGAAATGACACAATGGTACCATCCTGTACATTATCCATAAAACTTTGAATCTTTGGATCCATGCAGGTATAAATACGCATCGCAGTTGTGGTAGGATCTCTTCCTGTTAGAGCAGTCGCCTCATTGATAACTGTATCAATGTAGGCTTGATACGCATATTTATCACCACTGTTTTTACGACTAGGATCATCTTGAGCAACCAATAGGTCTTCGACCTTTATCGTTTTTGCTAAGTTATATTCTTGCTTTGTAATATAACCGTGATTATACATTTGATATAACACAATATTACGACGTTCTGTGGCAAGTTTTAAATTATTGAATGGGTTATATGCATTGGGTGCGTTGACTACACCGGCAAGCATTGCTGATTCACTTAAATTCAATTGTGATACATCTTTATTAAAATAGTATTGCGCTGCTTGTTGAACCC
>Shorty_p1__coassemble_1719_pt1 | contig 15569 bp, 13 predicted proteins | sample Shorty_p1__metabat2_high_PE_005 | metagenome-assembled genome bin Shorty_p1 | reverse complement strand
GGATCTACTAGCTCATTAATTAATTTATTGGTTAATTTATTTATTGGCTTATCCATTGGCGCTTCTGTGCTATTAGGCCAATATATCGGAGCTCATGATTATGAAAATGCCAGCGAAACTGTACATACCGCCATGGCCTTATCTATTCTAGGTGGCGTTATTATGATCTTTGTTGGTTTCTTTTTAGCCAGACCGTTACTTGAGATGATGGACACACCACCTGAAGTTATTGATTTATCAGTTTTATATATGCGTATCTACTTTGTCGGCATGCCTGCATTTATGATTTATAACTTTGGTGCTGCGCTACTACGTGCCATTGGAGACACTAAACATCCTTTATACTTTTTAACGATTGCCGGCGTAATTAATGCAATCTTAAATGTTTTCTTTGTTACCCAATTAAGTATGAGCGTGGATGGAGTTGCCTATGCAACAATTATTTCGCAAGCTGTATCTGCTGTACTTATTGTCATAAGCTTAATGCATTCGGATGGTTTTATGCATTTAGATTTTAAGAAAGTGCATTTCTATGGACATAAAGTGCGACAAATGTTACGAATTGGCTTACCTGCTGGATTACAAGGTATTGTCTTTTCAATATCGAATGTATTAATTCAGTCTTCTGTTAACTCTTTTGGTCCTACTGTTATGGCTGGCAATACTGCAGCAAGTAACATAGAAGGCTTTGTATATACGGCCATGAACGCTTTATATCAAACCAATTTATCATTTACAAGCCAAAATAAAGGTGCACAGGAATATAAACGATGTGATCGCATATTATTACAATGTTTATTTATTGTAACCATTGTTGGTTTAGTGTTAGGTGTTGGAGCATATGTTGCTTCACCAATTCTTTTACGTTTATATAATTCAGATCCTACTGTTATTCATTATGGTACCATTCGTTTGAGTTTCATATCTGTTCCATACTTTCTATGTGGAATTATGGATGTTTTTGTTGGATCGTTAAGAGGTTTAGGCAGTTCGATATTGCCAATGATTGTCTCATTATCTGGTGCCTGTTTATTCCGTACTATCTGGATTTATACCATTTTTGCTAATGTTGGAACAATTCAATCCTTATATATTTCATACCCAATTTCTTGGCTCTTAACTGCCAGTGTGCATATGTTATGCTATATTGGTTTAAGAATTAAAATTAATCGCCAATTAAGCAAAAATTAAAAGCGATAGGACTATCGCTTTTACTATATTAAGGCAACGTTGATTGAAAATAACTTAGATATATTAATGAATATAAGCTAGTATAAGTCACTTAAATCATGATAAATAGGTTGCATATTTGTAAACGTACAATAAGATTTATATCCTAAGGATTGCAAATAGATCTTTCCTTCACTTACACCATTTGCTAATGCGTTAACATCATGCGCATCAGATCCAATGGTAATGATTTTACCACCCAATTCTTTATATAAAAGTAAAATATCTTTACTTGGCGTTGAATCTTTTAAGTGATACCGCAAAGAACTTGTATTTAATTCAATACCCTTGCTATTACTAATGGCAAGTTTTAATATATCGCTGATGATAGGTTTGATTTTATCAAATGAGTAATCTCCATTTAAATCGTAACGAACAATATGGTCTAAATGTGCCAATACACAATAGTCTTTAAAATGTTGCATTACTTTATATATTTCTTGATAATAGCCCATATTGTATTCATCTTGTGTTTTACCATGCTGATACTGCTGGTTCCATAATTCCAAATCATTAACTTGATGAACTGAAAGCAATGCAAAATCCACAGGATATGATTGCATTAATACCTTATTTTCTTCAATAGTATGCATTTGCACACCCAATTCCAAACCTTTTTTGATTGTTATTTTATCGCCATATTTTTGCTTTAATTGATCAATTAAAGCAAAATATTTTGGATAGTCCACATTGGTTAATGGAATTTCATTTTCATAATATTGTATGCCTCTAGGATCATTCCAATCCCGCTTTATTCCGTAATCTACATGATCAGTAAAACATATTTCATTTAAACCGCCAACAATTGCTTGGTTGATCATTTCCTCCATAGTATTGCTACCATCTGTACTAAATGTTGTATGCACATGATAATCAGCTTTCATAGATTCCCCCTAGACGCAATATATTTATTATACAAAAAAAGAAGGTCAATAGTATGACCCTCCATGTCATTTTAGTTTAAAGCTGCTTTAGCTTGGTTTACAATTGCTTCAAATCCTTTAGGATCATGAATTGCAATTTCACTTAACATTTTACGATTTACGTTAATGTTAGCTAATTTTAAACCATGCATTAATTTAGAATAGCTCATATCATGCATACGTGCTGCAGCATTGATACGTGCAATCCATAATTTACGCATTTCACGTTTTGTTTGTTTACGTCCTACGTAAGCATATGCTAATGAACGCATTACTTGTTCATTTGCAGTTCTATACAATAAATGTTTTGCTCCGTAATAACCTTTGGCTAGTTTTAAGACTTTTTTTCTTCTAGCTCTTGTTACGGTTCCACCTTTAACTCTTGCCATTTCTTAATTCCCCTTTCCTAGCCTTGTAACAATTCTTTAATACGTTTAACATCACTATTGTGAACTAACGCACTCTTTCTTAATTGAACTTTTTGTTTGTGTGTTTTGTTGGCAGCAAAGTGAGATACATAGGCATGTTTTCTCTTTAACTTACCAGTGCCGGTTACTTTGACACGTTTTGCCAAAGCACGTTTAGTTTTCATTTTTGGCATACTTTGTTCCTCCCTATTTTTTCTTAGGTGATAAAACGACGCTCATAATATTTCCTTCAAGGTTCGGTTTCTTTTCAACAATAGCGACTTCAGAAAGTGAAGCGATGAATTTATCCATTACTTCTTTTCCAACATCTTGACGTGTAATCATTCTTCCTCTAAAGCGCATGTCGATCTTAACTTTATCCCCATGTTCTAACCATTTGGATACTTGTTTTAACTTGGTTTCAAAATCGTGAGTGTCAATCACTGGTGATAAACGCAATCCTTTTAATTCCATTGCTTGTTGATTCTTTTTAGCTTCACGGGCTTTTTTCTTTTGATCGAATTTATATTTCCCATAATCTAAAATCTTACACACTGGTGGATTTGCACCTGCAGCCACACAATAAAGGTCTAAACCTTGCGCATATGCCGCATCTAATGCTTCATTACGACTTAAAATACCAAGTTGTTCGCCATTGGCGCCTACGACACGTACTTCTTTAAAGCGAATGTCTTCATTGACTAAATCGGTGTTACGATTGTCTCTTTTTGCTGGACTCAATCAGCCATACCTCCTCTTATTTGGAAATAAAAAAACAGACGTACGAAACGTCCGTTCTCACACAACTAAGTTAAACAACTGTAGCGCTTTACCCAATCCCTTTGGGATTCAGGTGAGAATGGACTTCTCTTTCCACGTTTTTTTATCACGCATGAATAGTTTAACAGACCACAACGATTTGTCAAACTATTTTGCTATATAAAATTAATTTTTGTATTAATTTCACCAATTCACTTACGAAGTCACCTATCATCATATGCTTTAAAACATTTAATTGGTATTTATCATAATCACATTGGTAATCAATTGGTCTTAATGTGTATTCAAACTCAATTCGAATTATACATCAAAACTATAAGTTAATTTAATTCACTAATAAAGTTTGAATTAAATTAACAAAATAGTGAATACTACCAGGTAATGCCGATGGATCTACCTTAAAATTCGATTGATGAATTGTTGGCCCTACACCGGTTCCAACTTTAATATAAACACTTGGTTTTAATTCGGAATAGTAACTAAAATCATCCCCACCCATACTCTTTTCTTCTGCTACAACCGTTAATTGACATTGATTTGCGACTTTAACTGCATGCTCAACGATCATTGGATTGTTAAATACGACCCCGGCACCAGAAACAATCTCACAATCACACGTACATTCATACCCATTCGCAATAGAAGTAGCTAATGTTTCAATACGTTGTTTGACCAATTGACGGTCATTAGCATCCATGGTACGGAACGTTCCTTCCAACACAGCATTAGTAGGTACAACATTCCACGTATTACCTGCTTCAATTCGCGTTAAAGATAATAAAGAAGGTCGAAATGCATTAAGATTGCGGGAAATGATGGTTGGTAAAGCATTACCAATAGCCAATGCAGCAACAAGCGGATCCTTTCCATCATCCGGATGCGCACCATGGCACCCAATGCCGTTAACGATTAAGTCAAATCGATCCACAGCAGCACATACCGCACCTTCACTAATACCCAATGTACCTACCGGATTGGTTGGGTCTGCATGTAGTCCAACAAAATAGTCAACTTCATCCACAAGATGATGTTTCATAATATCTAAAGCACCAATGGAAGTTTCTTCCCCCGCTTGGAAAATTATTTTCACATTACCATGTAACTTATCATTATTCTCATTTAGTGCTATTGCAACTGCAATGCCACAAGTAATATGAAAATCATGGCCACATAAATGAGCTACACCATCCTTTAAACTGGCATAATCTAAACCTGATGTTTCTTGAATAGGCAACGCATCAATATCGACACGAAAGCCAACCGTTTTACCAGGGTGTTTGCCCTCAATCAATGCAACAAGACCCGTTTTTAAAGGAGTATCCATCAGCATTACGTTATACTGACTCAATACTTCTTTTATTTTTGCAGTAGTGTTAAATTCTTGAAACGATATTTCAGGGTGTTGATGAAACCATTTAAATAATTCGATATAATCCATTTATTACATATCCTTTCCATTTGGATCAAATGCATCGCGTAATGCATCCCCAATAAAATTAATACTAACTACCAATAAAACTAACACAACACCCGCAGGTACCCACATCCACCATTTCTCTGTCAATACAGTAATGCTATTGGCACTGTTTAAAATATTCCCTAAGGAAGCCGTAGGTTGTTGAACACCTAAACCTAAAAAAGATAACGCAGCTTCATCCAACATACTCATGGCCAATACATTGGTTGCATAAACTAATATTTGTGCCACTGTATTAGGCAATAGTTCAGAAAATAAAATTTTATACCAAGGAAGTCCAGCTACTTGACAACCTTTAATGAATTCACTCTCCCTTAAAGCCAAAACATTACCGCGCACAATACGTACCATTCCCGGCCAATCGACAAAACCTAAAATTAAAATAATGCTGATTAGTCCGGGTTTGAAAATAGCAGCAGCAACAAGTACCAATAAAATATATGGAAAACTCATTACCATATCAGTAAAACGCATTAACAAATGATCCAATAAACCACCAAAATAACCGCTCAATAACCCAAGAGTTACCCCAATAATTGAAGAAATTAATGTTGCGAAAATTCCGACTAACAAAGATATTTGCACTCCCTTGCAAACACGCGCCAATATATCGCGCCCAATTTGATCAGTACCTAGCCAATGCGCAGCACTAGGTGAAGCCCCAAAGGAAGAAGTAATATCATTGGGACCATATGGTAGAACCACTGGTAATACAATGGATAGAATCACTAACAATACAAAGACACACGAAAATACCAAAGCAAGTTTGGACTGTTTAAATCGATTAACAACACTTTTAAAATAACTTTGATTATTCATAGGCTCTATTTTAATTTTACAGTTGGATCAACTAACGCATAGGCAATATCAGTTAATAAGTTCGCAACCAATACAACCACAGCACTTAATAAACAAACCCCCATAATTACAGGATAATCACGGGAAGTGATGGCAGAAGTCATTAATAAACCAAGACCTGGCCAAGAAAATACTTGTTCTACAACCACAGCGCCACCAAATAACATTGGAATTTGCATTCCAATCACACTAATAATAGGTAATAATGCATTTTTAAACGCATGTTTCCATAATACTTTACGCTTGCCAATTCCTTTTGCAAGCGCTGCTTTTAGATAATCTTTTTGCAATATTTCTAACATTGATGTCCGAATATAACGAATATTACTTCCAGCCAATGATAAGGTTAATACACTAACAGGTAAAGCCATATGTGCTAACAAATCTAGAAAATTAAAATCTGCGCCTAAAGTGGTCATACCAGAACTTGGTAACCACTTTAAAACAAGGGCAAATAAGTAAATAAAGATTAAAGATAAGAAAAAAGAAGGAATACTACTCGCGACAAAAGAAGTTGTTACAATAGTAAAATCTTTTTTACTGTATTGATTTACCGCACTATAAATACCAACCGGTAAAGCAATTACTAACGAAAGAATCAATGAAGTTCCCATTAGTAGCAATGTTGGACCGATATGCGAACCTATCATAGTAGAAACACTTTGATAGGTTTTAATGGAAGTACCTAAGTTACCTTGCAACAATTCCATTAGCCAATAAAAATATTGCACATAAATCGGTTGGTTCAAACCCAATTGTGCTGCTTTTAATTCCAAGGCACTTTGAGAAAAACGTGCTCCAACCATCATTTCTAATGGCGAACCAGCAGCACACATTAACGCATAATCGATGATTGTAATACCAATCAATACCGGGATAGCCATCAATAGGCGTTTAATAATATAACGACTCATAGTAACTTCCCTTCTTCAGTTAAAACATAATGGTTGCTATCCAATTGAGTTAATGGTGTTGCCACTAAATCTTTTTTAGCTAAATGTTTTCTAATCTTTTCCACTTCGCTTTTTTCATAAACACGATTAACACGAATTTCTTCATTTAATAACGGTTTAAATTGACGTGCTATTTGTGGATCGATGCTTGGATATGCTGCTAATAAACTTTTCGTATACAGATGTTTTGCATCTTTAAAAATTGCTTCACTTTGACCGTATTCAACAATGTGCCCTTGCACCATTACCGCAATGGAATCAGCAATATAATTGACTGCACCTAAACCATGACCAATAAAAACAATGGTTAAGTTAAGTTGCTTTTGCAGTGATTTTAATAAATTTAAAATTTGTGCTTGAATTGAAACATCCAATGCACTTGTCGGTTCATCACAGATTAATATTTTTGGATTTAAGCTCAATGCTTTGGCAATCGCAATACGTTGCCGTTGCCCACCCGAAAAAGCATTGGGGTATTTATACAAGCTGTCATGCGGTAATGCTACCATGTCCATTAATTCAATTAAACGTTGATCTAAATCCGCTTTAGCGCAAGCTCCATGTGTCAGCATTGGATCTTTTAAAATATCCATAATACGCTTTTTGGGATTCAAAGAAGCATATGGATTTTGAAACACCATTTGAACACTCGAACGTAATTCTTTCCAATCGTTACGAGAATATTGACTAATTTCATGATCCATAATATAAATTTTGCCGCTACTCGGTTTTTCTAACCCTACAATCATATTAGCTAATGTACTTTTACCTGAACCACTTTCACCAACTATACCTAACGTTTGTCCTTCATAAATGCTTAAATTAACACCGTCCACCGCTTTCGTAAAGCCTATGGTACGTTTAAAAAATCCATCTTGAATGGGAAAGTATTTATAACAATTTTCAATCCGAATAATTTCTTTCATAAATTAATCTTTCTCATTTAATAAACAACGGTAACAATGCTTACCATTAGTATTTAAAGAAACCTCTTGTAATGTACATTGAGGCATACAATAATTGCAGCGTGGTGCAAAACGACAGCCGTGCATTTTCTCAGTAAAACTAGGAACATTCCCCTCAATACTTTTAAGTTGTGTATTTCGATCTGTGTCCAGAGTCGGAATGGCACCGATTAACGCTTTCGTATATGGGTGTTTAGGATGCTTTAATACATCATCCACGCTTCCACTTTCCACAATTTGACCGCTATACATAACGTAAACGCGGTCTGCAAGTGAAGCCACTACCCCCATATCATGAGTAATTAACAAAATAGACATACCATATTCTTCTTTTTTAGAACGTACAAGATCCATAATTTGTGCTTGAATTGTTACATCCAAGGCAGTTGTAGGCTCATCGGCCAATAGTAAGCTTGGGCGATTTGCTAACGCTAAAGCAATCATCACCCGTTGGCGCATTCCGCCACTTAACGTATGAGGGTAACTGTTATAAACCGTAAGTGCATCACTTAGACCAACAGATCTTAACAGATCTAACGTTTGTTTTTTAGCCTGTTCTTTCGTTAAATCTTGATGCGCGAATAATGCTTCAACAATTTGATTTCCTACTTTATATAATGGATCCAAAGAAGACAATGGGTCTTGGGATATCAAGGCAATATCATTGCCGCGAATCTTATCCAATTGCTTTTCATTTAATTTAAATAAGTCATTTCCCTTAAACAGTGCACTACCTTGAATAATATGCGCAGATTTAGGAAGAAGATTTAAAAGCGAAAGGCATGAGATTGATTTCCCACACCCGCTTTCTCCTACTACGCAAACAACTTCTTTTTCTTGAATTGAAAAACTTACATCATTTACGACAGTATATTGCTCTTTATTGTTTTCAAACCCAATGGACAATGAGTTTACTTCCAATAAGGAATTCATTATTGAACGCTCCATTGATGAACATTATTAAATAGTCCATAAACACTTGGCGTAACATTGACCATACGATTATTTACAGCAGCTAATGCCTCGATAACATAAATACTGATCATTGGTACATCTTGTTGTACTTTTTGACTAACCACATGATAAAGATCGACTAATTTATCTTCACTTTCAGTTTGTGTTGCAGCTAGAGCATCTGAAACACTTTGGTCGTAATAACCTGTCCAACTGCCTTCGCCAGATAATAACCAGTTAATATCAGTATATGGATCAATTGGTGGATATGTGTATTGAACCGCTAATAAATCATAATCTTTAGTACCAGCAACACTCATTAATGTAGCAAAATCAACCGTGTTAATTTCTACATTAATACCGACTTGTTGCCATTGAGCAACCAATACATTTGCTGCATTAACCATCGTGGTATCCCCTGAATTAACATAGAATACTAATTTATTACTACTGTCCCAATTTGCTTCTTGCAATAATGCTTTGGCTTTTTCTGGATCATAAGTTGTTGTTACTAACGTCTTATCATAATAAGGTGATACGGAAGATAAGAAACCATCCACTACTTCTCCATGACCTTCAAGCAATCCAGATACTAATGTTTCGCGATCAATTGCATAAAGTAACGCTTGTCGTACTTTCACATCGTTTACCTTACTTGTATTTATGAATAAAGATTGGTTAGTAATGGCATCACCATAAACTGCGGTTACATTATTTAAACTTTCCACAGAAGCATAGTCTTCTTGCGGAATAACGGACATTGTTTGTTGAGTAACATCAATTTCACCCGATTTTAAACCAGCATATAATTGAGCACCATCCACAATACGAATATTAAGTTTCTCAATGCTTGGTTTACCTAACCAATAATTTTCGTTTGCGGTATATGAAACATAATGATCCACATCAAAACTATCCAACATATATGGTCCTGAAACTACTGTAGGTTTTTCAAACCAAGCGTTACTTGCTAAATCTTCTTCAGCAATATTTTCTATCATATGTTTAGGTAATGGCATTAAATAACGAGCATAGGAATTCATGAATGTATTTAATGCCATAGGTTGTTTACAAGTAAATGTAATGGTTGATTCATCGACAACATTGATTCCATCAATGGAAGTTGCACCAGGCTCAACAAAGCCATCCTCTCCAACACCCTCAAATACATAATACATCATCGCAGTATTGGCAATAATAGGCGAACATAATCGCAATGCTGTATACTCCACATCATATGCAGTTACTGCAGTGCCGTCGCTCCATTTTGCTTGCGGGTTGACGTGTACAGTAAACGTAAGGTTATCATCAGTAGTAATACTATCTGCAATGAAATAATCAAACGATAAATCTTTATTTAATTCAACTAACGGTAAAAACATCAATCCAGTGGCATATTTAGTTACTTCACCACCATTCATTAATAAAGGATTCAATGTTGATACAGAATCGGTAACACCAACATTAACGATGTTAGCATTATTTACGTTATTTTGTACTACTTGATCACTTGGTTTATTATTTGCGCAACCTACTAACCCAAAACTTAAAATTAAAGTTAATAAAGTACGCATTGATTGTTTAAAAAAATGATTCATGGTAACCTCCTTAAAATCGAAATCGTTTCAAAAAATATGAAACGAATTAATTATAAACTACCTACTATTCTATGCAATGATTTTTATTAAAAAATTTATTTAAATCGAACTTTTATTTTAGTTAAAGTAAACTTTTGTTGACAACACAATATTTGTCAATAATAATAAATACGTTATAAGTAAATGGAGGGTTTTGCTTTGAAAAATAATTTAATTTATCAAACAAGTGAATACGATTGCGGAACAGCATGTCTTGTAAACGCGTTACGTTATTTATATGAACGTGACGAAATTATTCCAGAAGTTTTAAAAGCAATGTATACCTTCTCTTTGGATTGTTTTGATGATGATGGTAAACCTGGCTTTTCTGGTACAAGTAAAGCTTGCATGCATTATATTGCCTATTGGTTAAATCATTACAGTAAGACACACACTTTTCAAATCAAAGCCAAAGAATACTCCGATCAATGCATCAAAATCGAGGAAAACAACGGATTTGGACAATTTTTAAAAAAAGGTGGTTGTATTTTATTGCGTGTATGGCTCGAAACAGGACATTATATTTTATTGACTGGTATTGACAGCGAAAATATCTACCTTTTTGATCCTTATTATGAGGAAATTGGCACAAAAGAATATGACTTTTTAAGTAAAGTTGACGGTGTAACAATTGTTCATGATCATCCAAAACAATACAATCGTATTGTCAAAATCTCCATGATTAATGATTTATCGAATGATTATTATCACCAAGGGCCAATTAAAAAACATCAAGCCTTGTGCATTTGTAATCCAAAGCAATGTGACTTGAATTGCTTACCTGCCAATCAATACGACCCTAACTTCTAATACTTGTTAATGTAAAAAGTGATTTATGCATCCCATCGATACATAAATCACTTTTTAATTATTCTTTCGGTGCAATCAAATCCAATAATGCATTGGCTGCAGCTTCGAGTTTATCATCCCCTTTATCTTCACGACCTAAATGGGTAAATATTTGCCCCAATTGTACAGTTGAAGATTCATGAATGGCAGTAAAGATATCGTCAATGAGCGGATTGGTAAGCTCTTGTTCTTGCATTGGGCCAAATGGATTGGCAAAGAAAGTATCACTAATACCAACTTCATTGGTTGTACCAAGGGCAAAGCGACGACCTTGTTTAAATACTTGTTTAGCACTTTCGACATCATCAAACAAATCAACCCCTAAGCGTTCATCGTAATTATTTGCATATAAGAATACATCTACTTTGTGTGATGCAACCACATCTTTATAAGGCGTTGTTGGTAATACAACGCGTGAGTTGGACGTTTCTGGGTTAAAGAAAATGGAACGATCCAAATCATTATAGGCAGTTCCTTTATCTAAATCATCCAAGCGAACAAAAGCGCCGATTTCGGTACCACTTGCAACAATGTTATTATTTTCATCAAAATACATTGCACCCATATCATCGAATATTACTTCTTGATGGTCGATACGATTACCAGCAATCTTAGTCATAGCCGCAATGGATTCACTTTTCCCTGCGCCACTATCCCCCATTAACACAACGCCTTTACGTGAACCATCCTTGAATGTAATTTCAATCATCGCCCCATGAATTGGTAGTTTCTTTGCATGAATATTTTTAAGATTATGCAATGTTAACGCCATCTTTTTAAAATAACCAAAATAATCAATTGGATCATCTATACTTATTTTACCTACCCAAATATCATTGATTTTATCATGATAATATGTTGTGTCTTTCATACCATCATTGATTCCAAATAGAATAATTAAGTCCGGTTGTTTTGAAGCTACCGTACTTGGTTGCGCTAATTCAAATAAGTTAACACAACCTAAAGCAACCGCAGTATAGTTACGATGGAATACTAAATGGCATAACGAATCCCCAACCCACATAGGTAACGTAAAATATTCATTTGGATTAAAATTTAAAGTAGTCATCGGATTAATTAACGTTGGCTGAAACATACCTTTACGTTTATTTGATTTTGGATGAATAATTAATGGCGTATGCAATAATACTTTACTAATTAAAGGAACCGTATTAAGTATTTGATATTGAATTGGATAATTACGTTCAACATGCGTCACTAAAATTCCTGCATTGGTTCCTGAATGCAATTGCCGGTAAACCAAATTGCTTGTTCCCTGTAGTTTTTCTTGTAATTGCCGATAGAAATTACGTATCATCGTGTTAAATTGAGTATCTGCATCCAAGAAAGAGTTCAGCAAAAAGCCTTCCACATGATAAGTTTCCATCACAGAAATACGTTGTTGACTTCGCCAAAATAAATAAGCAGCTTCGACGACTTCTTCTAACATTTTACGTTCATGGTCACTGAATTGTTCAATTTCATCCAAATTTAATACCGTTAACATTTTCAATAAACGAATTAAATTATCAATCTTACGATTGTATGCAATCGTTGTTAAAAAAGTATACAAATCATAATTGGTCTTTTTAAGATCATCCATGAATAAGCAAATAAAGTATTTAAACTCTTCACTATCCAATAAATCACTCGGATCATTAACATAGGTTTTTGTATAATTAATTAACACCATCCCATCATGGGCATAAAAACTTTCCATTGTAAAAACTCCTTACTTATTTAATACTAACTATAAGTATAGCCAGTATCGTAATATTGGCCATTATAAAGATAATAGAAACGATAGTTATCATTTAAATCTGTTAAAGGTACGGATTGAATCAAGTGGTTAGTTTCATCCGTTTCATTAAAGATAGATACACACATTCCCACTTCTGTTTCATTTTGTATATCGTATTGACGCACTTGATCATCACTAACACAAATTAAAGCTAACGAATCTTTCCGACCAACATTTGCATCCACAACCAATCGATAACCATCATGGTAAAGATTAAAACCTAATTCATTTGTTTTCGTAACATCTTTGACAGAGCTTAAATCCAATGAATCCACCGTTTGGTAGTTAATGGGTTGCATATTGCCATAGTTAGTAAAATCTGTACCATTGTATTGAATATCATTCACATCAATTAATTCTGCACGGTAAATATTTGTAGCTAACAACATTTCCCATACACATTCACCCTGATCAATCAATGTTATGTAAGCTTCCATTTGATCATAACTTGTCAATGCACCAGGCAAATTGTTAATTTCACCATTTAGATAAGAAATTCCGCCACTATCAATTAAATAGCGATTGCTATCAATTTGATCCACATCACAAATATATGGTGAATAGTAAGCGTACCCTCTTTCTTTACCATATTGGAATACTTGGCGAATTGTATGATTTTTATTATCTATTTCATATAATACAAAGCGCGAATAATTATCTTTGGCATCCACACTGTTTTGACTATCTTTACTTCGAAAGATACCATTATCAAATAACATGAGTTGATGTTGATCATTATAGCTCGCTGCATGTTGCGCCCATTGAAATTCAAAATCATCACCGAGTGGTGTATAAAAGTAAGGTAAATAGGCTTCATCCCATCCAGTACTATCACCAACTAATCCAACAAGTTCCTGGATATCATAATCAATAATAGCGACTACATCTTGATGCCTTCCCGAAACAACCAATGTATTATCAATTGGATCATATTCAACAGAATTATTATGGAACCAGTCCTTTGTTGTCCAATTTAAGCTTTTTCCCGTATTGGGATCAATGATGGATTGCATATCAAATGTTTTTACAACTTCCCCAGTTTTACCATCCAATTCAACAATAACATCTTCCACTGTACCACGGTTAATATCATTACTTGCCACTAAATAATTGCCATTACTCAATGCATCCACATCATGATGGTAACCACCCGGAACCATGTATTGGGAAGCTATATGCCCAGTTAAATCCATTGTATAGAAGCCACTCATGTAATAAGGAAGCTCTATAAGCGTATCATTAGAAACTATCAATTGATTATCATTGGTAACATTGGCATCCCAAATAAACATACCATCCAAAACAAATCGTAAATTTCCCAATGTATCATACGCAGACATACACCCCGTAGAACTTGGGGACACAAAAACCAAATGATTAGCATCAAGGTTAGCTTGGTGTGTTGTAAGTTTAGCTTTAGCAATCGCAGTTTCTGGAATTGAATCAGCAGTTAATGTCAACTCATGATAATTTGTCCCGTCACTAATAATTACTTTTGTATCTCCTTCAACATTTAATCCAGTGACACTACCATGAATAAATGATTGATTAGTATAGGTATATGTTAGATCGGCAATGGAATCTTCATTACTTTTTAAAGTAATAGTATACGTTAATAAGGGATCACCATTAAAGGCTATATAGGCGCTTAATGGTGAAATACCATACGGATTAACTTTAACGTATGGATTATCCAATGTGTATTGATTATCATTGGCCACATCGGCCAACGTTTGACGCATTTCGTTTTGTTTAGCTGCACTCGTTGCCTGATAAGGTAATTCATTATCAACGTTAGCAGTTTTATTCACTGTCTTTGCTTGGCAACCGGTGATTAAAACCAAACTCAATAAAGAATAGATTACTCTTTTTATTCGAAACATATAACCTCCTAGCAATCATTTTATCACAAGTAAATCAATGAAAAAGCGAACAAGCATAAATAGCAACAATTGTGGGATAAAAAACAAAAGTACTTTTTCATCGCAATCGAAATGAAAAAGTACTTAATTGTTATGCAATATTTACAATATCAGAATTTATATGTTGCGGTAATAGATCCACTAATGAATATGTTAATTCACTACGTTTACTAATTTTATGATAGTATGCATTGATGATGCGTTCAGCTACGATATAACCATCACTTTTATCATTAAAGCTGCATAAGATGACAACTTGACTATTGGATACGCGGGTATAAACATCATTGATACGTAAAGTATGGGCAACCATTCTTACTAAACCTAAAATATCGTTATCAATGGCTGTTTTATCTTTGAAACTAACAAAAAGTAAAAACTTTTTGGTTTTTAATCGAATGGAATTACGAATTTCAAATTGCGCAATTTTTTTAAAGGATGCATAATCACAATATAGTGGCCCTTTTAAGGTTTCCCCTTGATTGGACACAAGACTACTTGAAAAAGAAATTTCATCGGAAGATGATTCTTTTTGTTGACTTGAGACAATATTAAGCAATTGACTAATTTTGTTTTGCAATTCAACACCCATTTCTTTATGCATCCGGGTTGAAATTGTTTCATAATAAGTCAATGCACAATTAAATTGTTTCGTTTCAAGTAATGCTTTTATGTAATAGTAAATCAACTCTTCATTCAATTCATCAAAGCGCAACGCATTAGCTGCCACCTGCACCATTACCGAATAGGTATTATGGGTATCCAATAAAGCACAATAGGATTCCGCTAAACGAACCATTAAAACTTTATAAT
>Shorty_p1__coassemble_1676_pt1 | contig 16094 bp, 12 predicted proteins | sample Shorty_p1__metabat2_high_PE_005 | metagenome-assembled genome bin Shorty_p1 | reverse complement strand
ATGACCGATGCCGACGTTGATGGAAGTCATATTCGTACGTTATTATTAACATTCTTGTACCGTTACTTTAAACCAGTAATTGAGCAAGGATATGTATATTGTGCTTTACCACCACTTTATAAAATTTGGAATAGTAAGGATACAATGTATGCTTATTCCGATGAGGAATTAGAAGCATTTAAACCACATTTTGCAGGCACTAAATTTGATATTCAACGATATAAAGGATTGGGTGAAATGGACCCTGATCAATTATGGGAAACAACTATGGATCCGCAACGTCGAACATTAAAACGTGTGACGATTGATGATGCCATTGAAGCAGATCAAGTATTAAGTATGTTAATGGGAGATGAAGTTGAACCGAGAAAAGACTTTATCGTCCAAAATGCGCACTATGTGCAAAACTTAGATTTCTAGAAAGGAAAGATGTATGAGTGAAGAAAAACTAAATGAAGTAAATGATAAAGAGAATGAAGTGGATTCGTCATCGTTTAATCATGGAAAAATAACATTAACTGAATTTAGCCAAGAAATGCGTACATCATTTCTAGAATATTCCATGTCGGTAATTGTTGCCAGAGCATTACCAGATGCACGAGATGGTATGAAACCAGTGCATCGAAGAATTGTTTATGGTATGAATGATTTGGGAATGACCCCAGATAAACCACATAAAAAAAGTGCGCGTATTGTCGGAGATGTAATGGGGCGTTTCCATCCACATGGGGATTCCGCAATTTATGGAACAATGGTGCGTATGGCCCAAGATTTCTCTTATCGTTATCCACTAGTGGATGGGCATGGTAACTTTGGTTCCATTGATGGCGATGGTGCTGCAGCTATGCGTTATACTGAAGCGCGAATGAGTAAGATTTCATTGGAACTTGTTCGTGATATTAATAAAGATACTATTGATTGGATTGATACTTATCAAGGGGATGAAAAAGAACCTGTAGTGTTGCCTGCAAGATTTCCAAATTTGTTGGCCAATGGGAATCAAGGAATTGCCGTCGGTATGGCAACCAATATTCCACCACATAACTTAAAAGAATTAATTGATGGATGCATTGCCTTAATGGATAATCCTGATATTGAAACAAAAGAATTAATGGGTATTATTAAAGGACCGGACTTTCCTACGGGAGGAATTATCGTAGGACGCAGTGGAATTAAAAGTTATTTTGAGACTGGTAAAGGTACGGTTATTACACGTTCACGCATTGAAACGAAGATAAAACCTAATGGTAAAGCAATTCTAATTGTCAGTGAAATTCCATACATGGTAAATAAAAGTGTGCTTGTCGCAAAAGTTGCGGAATTAGTTCGTGAAAAGGTTATTGATGGTATCACTGCTTTAACCGATACGAGTAATATGAATGGAATCCATATTGAAATTGAATTAAGAAAAGATGCGCAACCGGATGTTATCTTAAATCAACTGTATCGTTTATCGCCATTACAATCTAGCTTTGCTGTGAATAATATCGTATTGGTGAATAATGTACCTCAACTATTAGGGATGAAAGCATTATTAAATGTTTACACTGATCACCAAATTGATGTTGTAACGCGTCGTACGCGCTATGATTTAAAAAAAGCGCAAGATAGAGCGCATATTTTAGAAGGATTTAGAATTGCAATTGATAATATTGATGCCGTTATTCATACCATTCGTTCCTGTAAAGGTAATGATGATCAATTAACCAATGAATTAATGGAAAAATTCAAATTATCGCAAGCGCAAGCAAAAGCAATTTTAAGTATGCAACTTCGCCGTTTATCTGGATTGGAAAGAGATAAAATTGAAGCAGAATACAATGAATTATTAGCACGCATTGCGAATTATCAAGAAATTTTGGCTGATGTGAATAAAGTTAAAGCTATTGTTAAACAAGAATTATTGGAAATTCGGAATAAATATGGGGATAATCGTCGTTCTGAAATCATTGAAGGTAGTGCATCAATGGAAGATGAAGATTTAATCGCCAAAGAAGAAATTGTTGTTACTTTAACAAGTAATGGATACTTTAAGCGTTTGCCATTGGATACTTACCGTGTACAAAATCGTGGCGGTCGTGGAATTAAAGGCATGAGCATGAATGAAGACGACATGATCGAACAATTCGTAAGCATGAATACTCATGATTTCTTATTGGTATTTACGAATAAAGGAAGAGTTTACCGGATGAAAGGTTACAATGTGCCATTAGGTTCACGTATTAGTAAAGGTATTCCGATTGTTAACTTCTTATCCCTTGAAAAAGGAGAAAAGGTAAGAACATTATTACCAATTCAAGCCCAAGATTCTCCATGGCATTATTTATGCTTTGCCACAGTTAATGGATTGATTAAGAAAACACGCATTGAAGAATTTGATAGTATTCGTACTGGTGGTAAAATTGCCATTGTGCTTCGGGATGATGATGAATTATTAACTGTCATTCCTTCAACGGGTAATGATGAAATTGTCATTGCGGGAAGTAATGGTAAAGCAGTACGTTTTAATGAAAGTGATGTTCGGGACAGTGGACGTACTTCCATGGGGGTTAAAGGATTTAATGTGGATGGTGGAAAAGCCATTGGTATGACAAGTAATGCATTAGGTCAATATGTTTTCACAGTTAGTGCCAATGGTATTGGTAAAATGAGCGATTTAAGTGAATATCGCTTAAGTAAACGCGGTGGTAAAGGTGTTATGACCACACGAATTAGTGAGAAAACTGGTGATTTAACTGCGTTAGTAGCCATTAATGGTAATGAAGATGCATTACTCATGAGTGATGGTGGCATTATGATTCGTATTGATTTAAATAATTTGCGCCCAAGTGGACGTGCAACCCAAGGTGTTAAATTAATGAACCTTAATGATGGTGAACATTTTGCTAACTTAGCAATTGTATTGCACGAAGAAAGTGATTCTCAAGTAATCGATGAATCTCAAGATTCTGAATAAAATAAACTTCCTTAAGTTGATTGCATTACTATAGTAATTACTTTGGTTTTATAAACTTCTAATAAAATGTGGGTTGAATCCTAATTTGATTAAGGAAACCCACATTTTTTTATTAATCTACTTCATTAATAAGTATTCTTTAAGTGTATTGATCGGTGAATTAAGTGATTTTTTTTGATAGATGAGATAAAGTTTGCGAGTGATAGTTGGTGTAATATTAATTGCAATTACATCGTCTTTATTTGGGTAATGTTGGTATGTTGTTTTTGTAACAAAAGAATAGGCAAGATTATATTGTGCCACTTGAAAGCAGATATCGGCTTGTGAGCTATGTCCAATAATATTAGGTTTTACTTCTGTTTCTTTAAAATAATTGGCTACAAATGGATAAATATTTGATGCTTTAGATACCATAAATAAATTTTGATTGTCTAAATCGGTGAGTTTAATTTGTTGTTTAATAGCGAGAGAAGAATTTTTATTCGCCAATAAAACCAGTGGCGATTCATCCAATAAAATAATGTTTAAATGTTTGGATAAATTAATATAATCATGATCATTAATTGTGTAGATTCCGGTAATAATGGCAATATCAAGCTCATTGTGAATCATTTTATCAATTAACGGAATTGAGCCATCAATGATAAACGAACAATTAATGTTAGGATGTTCTTTGGTGAATGCATCCATTAAATGTCCATATTTCGTATACCCAAACATCCAATACAATCCAATTGTTAAATTACCACCAAATTGGTCAAGTTGTTCCATTTTGGTTTGGCATTTATCAAATTTTTGTAATGTTTCATTGGCAAATTCAATGAACAATTCACCTTCATAAGTTAACTGGATACCTTTACGATTGCGAATAAATAATGGAGTGTTTAATTCATCTTCCAGTGCTTTGATTTGAAATGATAGTGTTGGTTGTGTTATATATAATTTCTCAGAAGCTTTGGTAAAACTTTTTTCTTGCGCTAAAGTTAGCGCATATTTTAATTGTTGGAAGTTCATGGTTCTATTATAGATATTTTCTATGATAATTATCAATTAAATTTATTATACATATGTAAACGTTTACTACATAATTTAATTAGGAGGATTTATATGCAAACGTTAAGCTATGATGTCGTTGTCGTTGGTGGTGGAAGTGCAGGTGTTGCTAGTGCCATCGCTGCATCTCGATGTGGATGTAAGACACTATTAATTGAACGAAATGCCTATTTGGGGGGCCAAGCTACCAATGCTTGGGTGAGTGCTTTTTGTGGATTTTTCACGAAAGGAGAACTGCCAACACAATGTGTAAAAGGAATTGGTGATGAAGTGTTGCAACGGTTAAAGGATTATGGCGAAGATATAAATTATGTAATCAATCCAAGCACTAAAAATGCATCAATTCGATTTCATCCAGAAATATTAAAATTAGTTTTAGATGATTTAATTTTGGAATCAGCAATGGATGTTAGACTTTGCACAACTTTAATTGATGTGAATGTTAATAATCAAAAGATTGAGTCAATAATTGTTATGGATGATGATGATAAGTATTTAGTAAAGGCTAAAGTATTTATTGATACAACGGGTGATGCGAATCTATTAAATAGTGCTCATATACAAACGATGTGGGGAGATCAATCGCACCATGTCCAACAATCATCCTTATCGTGTTTAGTGGATAATCTACCAAGTGATGAAATTAAAATTGAAACCATTGAGAGTGCAATTAAACAAGCAAAAGCAAATGGAGCTACCCATTTGGATAAAGAAAGGGGTATGATTATCAAAGTTAAAGGAGATACTTATGGGTACATGACAATCCCAAGTATTGAGTTAAATAATTTAAGTGGCTCAACTTTAACGCAAAGCTTGATTGAATTAAGAAAAAAAGGAAATGCATATGTTAAAGCATTAAAACAATATGCACCTAACTTCAACAACGTAAATTTAAAAAGCAGTGCACCTTATTTAGGAATCAGGGAATCACGCCGAATGGTGGGAAAAACGATGATTCAAGGGGAAGATGTTTTAAAAGCAGAGAAAAGTAAAGATTCTATCGCACGCGCAGGCTGGCCTGTGGAAATGCACAAAAATAGTGGGTTAAGTTATCAATCAATTTGTGACAATGATTATTTTGGTGTTCCATTGGGTGCATTGGTTTCTAAGGATATTACAAATTTACTTGCTGCTGGACGGTGCATATCGTGTGATAGTGTTGCTTTGGCTTCTTTAAGAGTGATGGGTACAAGTTTTGCAACTGGTCAAGCAGCTGGTGTTGCCGCTGCTTATTATGCTAGAACGAATCAATTAGATGTTGAAGCAATCCAAGAAGAATTAATTAAGCAAAATGCTTTAATTTAAAGGGGAAAAGAATGAAAAATAATAATTTTAAATTTTATGTAACACTTGCCATAGCGTTATTGTTCATGTTTGGCTTACGGTTTGTTCCTGCACCAAGTGGATTGAGTGCTTCAGGAATGCAAGTCGTTGGAATATTTATTGGCGTATTAATTTTATGGTTAACGGTGTCTATAGATTGGCCATCCATTTTGTTACTTGGTGCGTTAGCATTAGTTCCGGAGTTAAGTTTTAAAAGTATTCTTTCTGGATCTTACGGAAATATGACATTCGTTTTCTTGATGTTTACTTTTGTTGTTACGTATGCGTTAAGTAAAACAAGTTATATTAAACGCATCGCGTTATCATTTATTACAAGTAAACTTGCGCAAAAAGGGCCGTGGTATTTTGCAACATTATATGGAGCATCAATTATATTTTTAGGAATGTTTATTTCACCGACCGTTTTATTCTTTGTATATTTACCAATACATGAAGAAATATGTACCTTATTAAATTTAAAAAAAGGGGATAAACTCGCGGCAATGTTAATGATAAGCACAGTAATTTTCTGTGGTGTTTCTTCCGGTATGACACCGATTGCCCATGTATTTCCTTTGATTGGTATGGGATTATATGCGGATATGTATGGTGTGGCAATTGATTATGCTCGCTATATGATAACAGCTATTCCAGTAGGAATTGTAACCTTTGTGTTAGTTATGTTAAGTTTTAAATTATTCTTAAAACCTAATATGGATGCATTTGAAAATTTTGATATTCAACAAATAAAGGGAAGTAAAGAAGTAACAACACTTTCAGAAAAAATTATTTTAGCTATCTTTGGATTAGTCATTGTTTTATGGGTGGTTCCTGGGTTATTGATGTTAATGATAACTTCCGGAACTGTATACGATTTCCTGAAATGGTTTGATGGATTAGGTACTGCAATGCCACCGCTAATTGGAATTGTTTTATTATGCACTATTCGTGTTGATGGTAAACCGTTGTTAACAATTGGTGAAGCAATGTCTAAAGGTGTTTCGTGGCCAAGTTTAATTATGTGTGCAGGAACACTTGCAATAGGTAGCGCATTAACAAATGCCGATATTGGTTTTACGGCTTGGTTATCTGCAACATTGTCGCCAATGATTGCAGGACTTTCTCCAATTATCATGGTACTTATTTTTGCGTTGTGGGCAGCATTACAAACGAATTTATCCAGTAATATGGTAACTGCAACATTAGTAACAACGGCAGCATTATCCATTACTGCTGGAATGACAAATATGAATGTTCCAGGTTTAATTATTGTGATTGGAGCAATGGCATCGTATGCCTTTGCTACGCCGCCAGCAATGCCATGTGTTGCAGTGGCAGGCAGTAGTGGTTGGACAAATACAATGCAAATGATGTTATATGGTTTTATTGCCATGTTTATCTCAGTATTGGTTGTGACATTTGTTGGTTATCCAATTGCTACATTAATTTTTTAAATGATGAAAAAACAATTCAGTAAAGAAGGAGCGTTTATTGCTGCATTGTTTATCAATAGTCTAGCCATTGCGCTATTGGTAAAATCTGTTTTTGGGGTTTCAACATTAAGTAGTTTACCACTAGTTATTAGTGAGATATTTCCATTTGTTAGTTTTGGAATGACAAATTTTATTGTTCAAACGGTATTGCTTTTAATTTTAATTGCTATTACCCATCAACCTAAACATACATACGTTTATAGTTTTGTGATAGCATTTGTATTTGGTTTACTGGTTGACTTATTTGAATTGATTGTAAGTCCATTACCTAATTTACTTGTAATGCGAATTATTTACTTTATTTTAGGATGGGTGTTGATTAGTTTTGGTGCAGCATTATTTATTCTATCTTCCATGCCATTAATGCCTTTTGATGGGTTTATTAAGGATTTATCGTCTTTTCTCAATGTATCGGTTAAGAAAGTTAAAACTACGTGTGATTTGATTTTTGTTAGTAGTGCTTGCATACTTTCTTTAATATTCTTACATAAATTGTCCGGAGTTGGTATTGGAACCATTTTTATGGCGCTATTTACGGGTGGGTTAACGCAATATTTCATTGATTATTTAAAAAATACTTTCGCATTTACTGCATTAACTAAAGTAGGCAAATGTTTGGAAAGTTTAACGACGATTGTTTCTAAATGATGAATTTTGATTACTTATATTAAAAATGTAAGTAAAATTTATATTTGGCATGAAAAAAGATATGACTACATTTTAAAGTCATATCTTTTTTTACTATTGAGCAAGTTCACTTGCTTTAATATTTAATTCATGAACATTCATATTGCCTAAATCACCACTTCGATCAATAAATCCTTTAGTATGCAGATAATGTTCGGATTTTTCTGAATATGGTTTATCTAAGAAACTATTGTAAATATCAATGACAACTGATGATTTGTGGGCACAACGTCGTTCACTCGCTTCATCAGCTTTGTATAAGTTTTGGATCCTTGCTTGTTTAACTGCTTCCATACGTGGGGCAGGGAATTTTGGTTGACCACCACCAGCAATGCATCCTCCTGGACACGCCATAACTTCGATAAAATCAATTTGTTGATCTTGATTTACTTTTAAATGTTCAAAGAAATTACGAGCAATAGCAGTACCTTGAATGACTGTAACGTTGATTGTTTTAACTTTTAAATCAATTTCAGCTTGTTTAATAGCAGTTAATCCGCGTACAGGCTCTAATTTATAGAAATCCGATGGAGCTTCCACACCATTAATTAAGTAGTACGCTGTACGCAAGGTTGCTTCGGTGACACCACCAGTGTTTCCAAAGATAATTCCGGCACCGCTACCTTTTGGCAAGAATAAATCAAATTCACTATTATCAATCATTTCCCATGTTATATTTTTAGCTTGAACCCATTCGGCTAATTCACGGACAGTAATTGTGTAATCAATGTCATTTTTACCCACTTCATTGGCCCACGTTTCTTCACGGTCTTGTTCAAATTTTTTCGCAGTGCATGGTGTCACAGAAATAACAACAATATTATTTGGATCTAAGTTTTCTTTTTTAGCAAAATAAGTTTTAACTAATGTACCCATCATTGCGATAGGGGATTTACATGTGGATAAATTATCAGTAAATTCGGGATAAAAGGTTTCAGCAAATTTAACCCAAGCAGGACAACAGGAAGTAAACATTGGGAGTTTACCGTTATTCATTAATCGATGCACTAATTCACTTGCTTCTTCCATTACTGTTAAATCAGCACCTGTACTTGTATCAAATACATAGTCTGCGCCAACACTGCGACATGCACCAACCAATTTAGATTCAACATTTTGTCCTGGTGGCAATCCAAAAGCATCACCGAAAGCTACTCGTGTTGCAGGGGCGGTTATAAATACAACTTTCTTATTTGGGTCAATAATATCTTTAATGGAATTAACCCAATGTCGTTTTTCTACTAAAGCACCTGTAGGACAAACAAGAATACATTGTCCACAACCAATACATATTTGATGGTTATTTTTTGTATCAGCGATATCATAGAATCCACAGGCACCAGCGCTTTGTTTACATTTATTTAAACACATTCCACAGTTAACACATTTATTCTGAATACAAAATAACGCTTTATTGTTTGGATTAATATCAACACATTTACTGAGTTTAATTTGTTGAGACATATGTTATTCCTCTTTAATTTAATGATAAAATACGGTAACCTTCACCTTCATCGATGAGTTGGATTTCATGGACATCATTGACTGTTTCATTCATGTAAGAAACGCAACAATTTATCGTTAATAAGTTATTACTATTACTTACTGCACCAATTGTATTTATTTCATATTGGAAGGCAGGTGTGAGCATATCGTTTACTAAGGTTAAATGCAAACCTTGCTCATCTAATTTCCAAACTGCCGTATTACTATTATAAAGAATAGTCTCGTAATCTGCTAAAAATTCTTGTGAAAATATGGATGAAGCAGTGCTTTTAATAACATTTAAATAATCAATACCTTGTTGTTGATCATCTGTTACTAAACAAGTTAGTGAATCTTCTGTATCGTTTAAACAAACACTTGTGTAGCCAAATAATAAATCTAAAGCATTTTGCCGATTATCCAACAATGGTGTTGCTATATCGATTACATCTTGATATTCACTTCCATTAGGTATAGTGATGTATTGGATTGTGATTTCACCAGAAGACCAAAAATCTTCATTGAGATCAAATATTTTAATTTGTGCCTGGTACTTATCGTTAATTGGACATATTCCAATAAATGCTGCGTTACTGTGTTGATCGGTTAATGGCTGACATTGATCAATGGTTTCTAACATTGGAATATCACTTAAATCTACCGGAACGATAATATTACGTTGATACAACGTGGTTGTTAAATCTAAAGATTCTCGATTATTTAAATCACTGTACGCTTGGTTAATAACTTCCAATGCGGTTTTGGAATTTTCTTCCATAAAGACTTCAGAATAATTAGTATTTTCAGGTTCTTTAACCAAAGAACAACCTGTAAGTAGTAAAGCTACTATAAGCGTTTTTTTTTTAATCATATATTAATTATAAAACTTTTTGGTTTTGAATGACTAAAAAACAATAAAGTTCCTTTCATTTTTAAAAAGTATGTTAAACTACTATTAGCTCGTTGAAAAGGAATAGTAGGACGAATGAACGAATCAAGAGAGTAAGTGGTTGGTGCGAACTTACCGAATCATCGTTTGAATCTACCTTGGAGAGAAACCTGAAAGGGATGTCGGTTGCTACCGTTATCAGCATGAAAGTGATTAATATGTTTCACGTGAAACATATTAATAAATTGGGTGGCAACACGAGGAATCGTCCCTTATCGGAAGATTCTTTTTTTATTTATAAGGAGTAGGCATGTTAGATATTAAATTATTTAGAGAAAACCCAGAATTAATAAAGGAAAACATTAAGAAAAAATTTCAAGATGAAAAATTACCTTTAGTTGACGAAATTGTTGCAATGGATAAGGATTACCGTGCTTCTAAAGCTAAAGGGGATGAATTACGTTCTCAAAAGAATAAAATAAGTAAAACCATTGGAATGTACATGGCTAAAAAAATGATGGACGAAGCAAATGCAGCAAAGCAAGAAGTAGCATCCATTAGTCAACAATTACTCGATTTAGAGGCTTCAGAAGAAAAATTAGCTGAAGAAATAAAAGCAAAAATGATGGTTATTCCAAATATTATTGATGCAAGTGTTCCTATTGGCAAAGATGATAGTGAAAATGTAGAAGTTGAACGTTTTGGTGAACCGGTAGTACCTGATTATGAAATTCCGTACCATGCAGATATTATTGATACATTAAATGGAATGGATAAAGATGCTGCAGGAAGAACTAGTGGTCAAGGTTTCTATTATTTATTAGGAGATATTGCACGTTTACATGAAGCAATGATTGCTTATGCGCGTGATTATATGATTGATAAAGGATTTACCTATGCAATTCCACCATTTATGATTCATGCTAATGTTGTTGAAGGTGTTATGTCATTTCCAGAAATGGAAGCAATGATGTACAAGATTGAAGGAGAAGATCTATATTTAATTGGTACCAGTGAACATTCCATGATTGGTAAATTCAAAGATCAAATTGTTAAACAAGATCAATTGCCAATTACAATGACTTCTTATTCACCATGCTTTAGAAAAGAAGGTGGTTCCCATGGTATTGAGGAAAGAGGATTATATCGTGTTCATCAATTTGAAAAGCAAGAAATGATCGTATTATGTGAACCTGAGCAATCCATGGAGTGGTATGAAAAAATGTGGCGTTACTCTGTGGAAATTTTCCGTAATATGAATATTCCTGTACGTCAATTAAATTGTTGCTCTGGTGATTTGGCTGATTTAAAAGTTAAATCATGTGACATTGAAGCGTGGTCACCACGTCAACAAAAATATTTCGAAGTATGTTCTTGTTCTAATTTAGGAGATGCACAAGCACGTCGCTTAGGTATTCGGGTGAAAGGTGATAAAGGAAATTACTTCTTGCACACGTTAAATAATACGGTTGTTGCTACGCCACGTGGATTAATTGCGTTAATTGAAAATAATTACAACGCAGATGGCAGTGTAACGGTTCCTGAAGCGTTACGTCCTTATATGGGTGGTAAAGCTGTATTAACGCCTAAGAAATAGTAATTTATAGGTATTCGTGATTTCGGATACCTTTAATGTTTCACGTGAAACATTAGAATAATTATTAGACGTCGTTATTGCATTATATAGTGCTTCTTGGTATTATATTTATTGGTACAACATTCTTAACCTAATCGTGTCAGGACCGGAAGGTAGCAGCACTACGGCAATTAAGTTTGTGTGTACCATTTTTTGTATATGGAAATGAGTCAAAATGAATTAGATCTTCATTTTATGAAGGTTGCATATCAGCAAGCAATAAAAGCACGAAGCAAAGATGAAGTACCGGTAGGTTGTGTTATTGTTGACGGAAATAATAACATTTTAAGTCGTTGTTATAATCATAAAGAACAACAACAATTACCCACAGGCCATGCTGAGCTTTTATGTATTCAAAAAGCATGTAAAAAGTTGAATACATGGCATTTGGATGGGTGTACACTATATGTGACATTGGAACCGTGTATGATGTGCATGGGTACAATTATCCAATCTCGGATCAAACGTGTAGTTTATGGTGCATATGATCCAAAGGGAGGTTGTGCGGATTCTTGTTTGCATATCCAAGAAATCAAAGGGTTTAATCATTATCCGCAAATACTTGGTGGTGTATATCAAGAACAATGTTCGCAAATATTAACCAATTATTTTAGAGGTAAACGAAAGGGTAAACAATGAGTTATAAGGCTATTTATCGTACGTATCGACCAAAGTCGTTTGAAGATGTTGTTGGACAAGATGCAATTGTTGAAACGTTGCAACATGCCATAACGTCAAATAAAATTGCTCATGCTTACCTTTTTTGTGGTCCGGCAGGAACAGGAAAGACTTCGGTTGCTAAGCTATTGGCAAAAGCGATTAATTGTCAAAGTGAACAACTACCGATTCCATGTAACCAATGTGCTTCTTGTGAAGCTTGCGATAATGATAGTAATGCCGATATTATTGAAATTGATGCTGCCAGTAACAATGGAGTTGATCAAATACGGGATATTATTGACCAAGTAAAATACCCACCAATGAACAGTAAATATAAAGTCTATATTATTGACGAAGTACATATGTTATCGGCAGGTGCGTTTAATGCGTTATTAAAAACTTTAGAAGAGCCACCAAGTTATGTTGTTTTTATCTTAGCAACAACAGAACCACATAAAGTTATTCCGACGATTATCTCTAGGTGTCAACGATATGATTTCCGAAAAGTGGATAATCATGATATGGAAAAACGATTGCGTTATATAATTTCAAAAGAAAATATAGATATTGATGACAATGCGCTCGTGGCTATTATGTCGTTAGCGAGTGGTGGGGTAAGAAGTTGTCTTTCTATATTAGATCAATGCGTCGCTTATACTCAGGGTAAAGTAACAATTGATACAGTTAATGAAGTTTACGGATTAACCAGTATTGAAACTAAATTAGATTTGATTGATGGATTAAAACACAAAGATGTTGCGAAAACGTTGGCGCTAATCGATCAATTAAATCAAAAAGGTGTAGATTTTAAGCGGTTAATCTTGGATATATTGCAACTTTATAAAGATGCAGTTGCTTATTTATACACAAGTGATCTTTCTCTAATGACATTGTGTATTCAAGAACAGATTGAATCGTTAACACATCATATGCTTGCTAAACAATTTCTGGATAGCATTGATATTTGGTTAAAAACAAATAACGATTTGCGCTTTGGTAATGATGTTGTTTCTTATTTTGAGATTGCGTGTTTAAAAAATATGGAAGTATTTGATGGGGATACAGTGCAATCTAACTATGAACAAAGTGTGACGCATAATAAAACATCAATAAATGCTGTTTACCCGCCACAACAACAACCTGTTGCTACAATAAAAGAAGAAAATGTTTCACGTGAAACAGTACCAACAGTTACTGATATTAACGAAGATGCTGTGATTGAATCAACGTCAAGTAAATCAATGTCCGCTCAATCGTCTGCTAGTGAGCAAGAGAAAGATGATAAACCAACACAAGAAATTAAATCGTTAAATAATCAATCAAAACATGGTGAAGTATACGATAATGATTATTTGATGGGATTGTTGGTTCAGGCGCAACGGACTTGTAAACAAGAAGATGAAGAACATTTTACCCATTTAAATGAGTACCGTATTGATTTAAGGAGTGGTAAAATTGTGGCGTTGTTACAACAATGTCAAGTTTATGCTTCAGGAGAACGTTTCTTAATTGTTGACTCTATGTATGGCGATATTGTTGAACAAATTAATGAGTTCGAGACAAATTACGAAATACAAAAACTTTACCAAAAAGCATTTTTTGTGGAAAAGAAAATTGTCGCAATTGATCATGCACATGGGCTGAAATTACGAAATATATTCCGTGATCTTGCGCAACAAAAAGCGTTACCAAAACCAATAGAAATTAAATTGATAAGTGATCAAGCGTATGCAAGTCCCACAGAAAAGAAATTAAAAGAACTATTTAAAGATAAACTAATTATCAAAGAGGAGTAATAACATGGATTTTAAAAACTTTATGCAACAAGCAATGAAAATGCAAAAACAAATGGAAAAACAACAAGCTGAATTGGCGGCAAAAGAATTCAATGCCAATGCAGGAAGCGGCGCAGTGAGTGTAAGTGTAAATGGCAATTATGAAATTACTAATTTAGCAATTGATAATGATTTATTATCTTTGGATAATAAAGATATTTTAGTAGATTACCTTACATTGGCGTTAAATGAAGCATTAAGAAATGTTACTCAAGAAAAAGAAGCAGGAATGGAAAGCTTGGGTAATTCATTCGATATTAATTCATTGTTGCGCTAATGGTTTATCCTAAATCGTTTCAAGCATTGATTGATGCTTTGCAAGTCTTGCCGGGTGTAGGATTAAAAACAGCGGAACGTTATGCATTTGCATTATTAAATAGCCCAAGTAATGTGCGTGAATCATTGGCAAATAGTCTTTATGATATAGAAAATATCAATCATTGCCAGGTTTGTGGCAACTTGTGTGATAGTGAGGTATGTACCGTCTGTAGCGATGAAACACGCAATCATCAATTATGTTGTGTTGTTTCCAGTAGCAAAGATCTATTAGCTATTGAAAATGCAGGTGTTTATCAAGGGGTTTATCATGTCTTAAATGGCGTGATTAGTGCGTCAAAAGGAATTTATCCTCAGGATATTGGATTGGATGCATTATTTAAACGAATAGAAACCACACAAATTAAAGAAATTGTTGTTGCTACTCCATTAACAATGGATGGGGAGATGACAGCGTTATATATTAGCAATAAACTTAAATCAACGGATGCACTAGTAACGCGTATTGCCAAAGGATTACCAATGGGTGGTCAAATCGATTATGCGGATAGTACGACATTAAAACAAGCATTCCAAGGTAGAAAGAAGGTAGAACAAGAATGAGTGACATTGAAATTGCTCGCAAAGCGAAAAAAATAGCGATTGAAAAAGTAGCGGACAAATTAAGTATTGATCATGATGCAATTATTCCTTATGGAAAAGATAAAGCAAAAATTGATTTAGATTATTGTTTAAAAGTTCAAAAAGAAAATAATCCGGGTAAACTGATCTTGGTTACTGCCATTAACCCTACGAAAGCTGGGGAAGGTAAATCAACAGTTACGATTGGTTTGTTGGATGGATTGGTTAAAGTTGGTAAGAAAGCATGTGGTTGTTTACGTGAACCTAGCATGGGGCCTGTTTTTGGTTTAAAAGGTGGGGCTACTGGTGGTGGTTATTCTCAAGTGGTTCCGATGGAAGATATTAACTTACACTTTACTGGTGATTTCCACGCATTAACAAGTGCAAATAATTTAGTAGCAGCTTGTTTGGATAATTCCATCTATCAAGGAAATCCATTAAATGTTGATATTAATAATATTGTTTGGAATCGTTGCATGGATATGAATGATCGTACATTACGTTGCACAACAATTGCTCAAGGTGCTAAGGTAAATGGTGTTGAACGTGAAGATCATGCTGTCATTACAGTAGCTACAGAATTAATGGCTATTTTATGTTTAAGTAAAGATTTAAATGATTTGCAACAACGTGTGGATCAATTAATTGTTGCTTATAACATGGATGGTAATCCAGTAACTGTTAAAGATTTAGGTGTATCTGGTGCTGTGGCAGTGATTCTAAAAGATGCAATTAATCCGAATTTAGTACAAACTTTAGAAAATAATCCTGTTTTTATTCATGGTGGTCCATTTGCTAATATTGCCCATGGTTGCAATTCGTTAATTGCAACGCGAAGTGCGTTAGCATTAGCGGATTATGTTGTCACTGAAGCGGGTTTTGGTTCTGATTTAGGAGCTGAAAAATTCTTAGATATTAAATGTCGAAAAGGGGATTTAAAACCTAACTGTATTGTTTTAGTGGCTACTATTCGTGCATTGAAAATGCATGGTGGTAAAGACGTTAGTGAATTAATAAATGAGGATGTAGACGCACTTTTAAGTGGATGTGCAAACTTAATGCGTCATGTGGAAAATTGTCGTCGCTATGGTTTGCCTGTAGTTGTTGCCATTAATCACTTTGTAAATGATACCCAAAAAGAAATAGATGCATTGGAAAATTGGTTAAATGAACATAATAT
>Shorty_p1__coassemble_1671_pt1 | contig 16216 bp, 15 predicted proteins | sample Shorty_p1__metabat2_high_PE_005 | metagenome-assembled genome bin Shorty_p1 | reverse complement strand
ATGTTAGATAGTGACGTATTTAAAAAATAGATTGAAGGCTAGACTTCAATCTATTTTTGCGTATTTAAAAAGAGTCAGACTAATATCTGACTCTAAATATTAAATTAATAAATAATTATTCAACAACAACCTTAACACCAGGACCCATTGTACTAGATACTGTAACGCTTTTAACGTAAGCACCTTTAACAGTCGCAGGTCTAGCTTTTAAGATTGCATCGTATAATGCTTTGAAGTTTTCAGCTAATGCTTCATCACTAAAGCTTGATTTACCAATTAAGCAGTTGATGTTACCATCTTTATCAACACGGTATTCAACTTTACCTTTTTTGATTTCTTCAATTGCTTTCGTAACATCCATTGTTACTGTACCAGTTTTAGGGTTTGGCATTAATCCTTTAGGACCTAATAATTTTCCTAATTTACCTAATTCACCCATCATATCAGGTGTAGCAACGATGATATCGAAACCGAACCAACCTTTTTTGATTTCGTCTAAAATTTCTTTACCACCAACAAAATCTGCGCCAGCATCTTTTGCTTCTTGTTCTTTAGCACCTTGAGTTACAACTAATACTTTACGTGTTTTACCAGTACCGTTAGGTAATACCATCGCTCCACGAATTAATTGTTCAGCATATTTAGGATTAACATTTAAATTAAAGCTAGCTTCAATTGTTGCATCAAATTTAGCAACATTAGTTTTTTTAGCTAAAGCCACAGCTTCTTGGTAGCTATATTGTTTCTTTACATCGAAAGATTTAAGGGCTTCATTATATTTCTTTCCCATGATTAGTCCTCCATTCCTTCTACAGTAACACCCATGTTACGTGCTGTACCGGCAATGATACGCATTGCGCCTTCAACATCATTTGCATTTAAATCTGGCATTTTGTATTCAGCAATTTCTTTTAATTGAGCTTGCGTTAATTTACCAACTTTATTTGCTTTAGGGCTTCCGCTTCCTTTTGTAACACCTGCATATTTTTTAATTAAATTGGCAGCTGGTGTTGTTTTAAGTACGAAAGAGAAAGATTTATCTTCGTACGCAGTAATAATTACCGGAACGATATCTCCATGACGATCTTTTGTTGCATCATTGAATTGAGAACAAAATTGAGGCATGTTGATACCAGCACTTGCTAATGCAGGTCCTGGTTTAGCTCCACCGGCAGGGAACTGTAACTTACAAATTTTTGCAATTTTTTTAGCCACAAGACTTACCTCCTATTTTCTATTGTGCTTGGGTTGTGGTATGAAGTTTGCAAACTTCTTCCACTGCTTTTACAAGCTTTACTAGTTTACCAACATTTCATAGCTTGTGCAAGTAGAAGCCTTAAATAATTCACGATTTTTATGCGTTTTTTTAACTTTGCCGCTATGATTATTTTATAAAAAATTTAGGAGATACCTTATGCACTATCAATCATTTGATCAATTACCAAAAGATGCCTTCGATATAAGAATCGAATTATTTGTAAATGAGCAAGGTTTTACAAACGAATTTGATGAACACGATACCAATAGCACGCATATTGTCTTATACGATAATTTTAACTCTGCGATTGGTACGTGTCGCTATTACTATGACGTAACCCAAGATGCACTCATTCTCGGACGCATAGCGATTCGCAAAAAATATCGTAAATTTCATTACGGATTCGATTTAGTAAGTTACGCTTTAGAAACCATAAAAGCATTGGGCTATTCAACAGTTATCATCTCGGCACAATGTCAAGCACTTGGTTTTTATGAAAAACTTGGCTTTCAAAAATATGGCGAAATCTATTTGGATGAACATTGTCCACATATCCAAATGAAAAAAGTACTTCGATAATAAGGAAGTACTTTTTATATTAAGCATTGATTTCGCCAGCTCGAGCAAGCGCAAACTTCGCCGATAATGGACCGATTAATTCATAAATCAACGTTGCAGCTAAGATAACCGTTTGTACTTGCGCACCATACCCTGGTAATTGTTTTAACGCTAAGGTTGCCATACCAATGGCTACACCAGCTTGCGGCATTAAGGCAAAGCCGATATTCTCTTTGACAACATTCGATTGTTTCGTTAATGTAGCCCCTATATAAGAGCCCATCCATTTACCTGCAAAGCGGACAAAAATATAAACAATACCCAATAGACCCACCTTTGGTAATGCATAGATATCCAAACTTGCCCCAGACACTACAAAGAAAAGAATAAATAACGGATAAGTCCAATCATCCACGTATGTTAGAACACGCTCCGCATAATTACTACTGTTAACATAAACTGCCCCAGCAGCCATGCACATCAATAACGCAGACATTCCACTCACTTCAGCCAGCGCAGAACAAATCAACACTACTCCAATACAAATACTCATGCGATTGGTATGGGATAAAAAATAACGGTGGGAAAATGCGGCAAGAAAACCAAACAATCCACCAATAACTAAAGCTAATGCTATTTGTCCTAATGGCATGATAAATGTATCCATTAAAGCCAATGCTTGATGATTTGCTAACGCAACGGCGACATTTATGGAAATTGAATAAGCAATCAATCCAGCAGCATCGTCAGCTGCAACAACTGGTAACAACATACGCGTTAATGGACCATCGGCCTTGTATTGTCTAACAATCATTAACGTAGCAGCCGGTGCAGTAGATGCAGCCAATGCCCCTAATGTTAAACACATCGGTAAAGGAAAACCTAACGCAATCGTGATTATATCCACTAACACAACCGCCATTAACGCTTCAAATACGGTAATTACTAAGGCAGGTTTACCAATTTGTTTTAACGTTGATAATTTAAATTCATCCCCAATGGAAAATGCAATAAATCCTAAGGAAACAGAAGTTAATATCCCTGTTGAATCCAAAATGTCTTGATTTAAAATATTTAAAGCAAATGGCCCAACCAAAACACCAGCAATTAAATAAGCAGTTACATTAGGTAAATGGAATCGTTTGGTTATCCGAGTTAAACCCAATGCAACAAATAGTGCAACACCTAAACGTAAAACGAGTTGCATAAATTATTTCACACCTTCCCAACGTGTCACTGGTAACGCGAATAATATTCCTGTATTTGGTAATTTTAAATCACCTGCGACTTGATGAATTATATCGACTACATCTTGGACTTGTTCATCTTTTAACACTACGAATAACATTTTATTTTGAGGACGTTCCGGATTCATAAATTGTCGCAATCCTCCAAAAATAGCAGGTGCATTCACACTGTCTTGATTAACAGATGATAACATCCCTTCACAATCCACTACACTTGCACCATGAATACCAGCAGCCATCATCTTTTTCATAATCGGATTAATGCTAGTTTCATCATTGGTTATATGTACTAAAAGTTGCATAATATTTTCCTTCTTTCTTAAGCCTAATCATTCTAAACCTAAAGTAAGAAAATATTATGCAACAATTAAATATTTTATAAAATTAACGTGATGTAACCGCTTTATGATTGTTATTAAGCCAATTCTTCTTGGTAAATTGGGTTAATCTCTGCATCATAAACATGTTTTAACATCATTAATGTCACAATAAACGCCGCAAGTTCTGCTATTGGGAAAGCCCACCAAATAGCATCCAAAGAAATAAAAGATAAAACAAAAGCACATGGAAGCAACACAAATAATTGCCGCAAAATAGAAACCATCAAACTCTTCATACCATGACCCAACGCTTGGAAAACAGAGGATAGCACAATATTAACCCCAGCAAAGATAAACGATATTGCAATAATCCGTAATGCTGGTATTCCAATACTTAGCATCGCATCCGATGCTGCAAATATACTAAGTAACGCATCAGGGAAAAGTTCAAACACACCTAAACCAAATAGCATAATACCGCTCGCATACAACGTTGCTAATTTGATTGAACTGGTCATTCGTTTAGCATGTTTTGCTCCAAAGTTATAACTAATAATCGGTACTAACCCATTATTTAAACCAAAAACCGGCATAAAGACAAACGATTGCAATTTAAAATAAACACCAAAAACAGTAGATGCTGTCGCGGTAAAGGACAATAAGATCAAATTCATACCAAATGTCATCAATGATCCAATGGATTGCATAATAATACTTGGAATACCGATACCATAAATCATTTTAATGATATGCCCATTCATTGGGTATTTTTTTAAATTAATTTCAATTTCAGGATTTTTCTTTAACGAAAAATATAAACCTAAGGCCCCTGATGCAATTTGACCAATGACAGTTGCTATCGCCGCTCCCATAACTTCTAATCGTGGCATACCAAACAAACCAAAGATAAAAATCGGATCAAGAATAATATTAATAATTGCCCCTAAACCTTGCGTAATCATCGTATAAGTTGTTTTACCAGTTGCCTGCAAAATGCGTTCAAAAGTAATGGAGGTAAATATACCAATACTAAAGCAACATACCACCATTAAATATTGTGTACCATAACTAACAATTTCTTCATTTGCCACTTGAATTTCAAAGAAAGGACGTGAACCAAAAATACCAAAAATCACAAAGATAACGGTGGCAATTAAAGAAAGATACAATCCGTTATTGGCTACCATATTACTTTTATGATAATTTTTTTCACCCAATCCACGTGAAGCCAACGCATTGATACCTACACCAGTACCAACACCAATGGCTACTAATAATTGTTGAATTGGAAATGCTAACGAAACTGCAGTTAACGCATTTTCACTAACTTGCGCAACAAACATACTGTCGACAATGTTATAAAATGCTTGCACCAACATTGAAATCATAATTGGCACAGACATACTTAACAATAACTTATTGACAGGCAATACACCCATTTTATTTTCTTTCATATTTTCCCCTTCCTTCAATTAAAAAAAATTAAAAAGAGTTATAAAACTCTTTTCATTAGTATAAAAGTGGTGTCCGATGAGAGGCTCGAACTCTCGACCCACTGATTAAGAGTCAGTTGCTCTACCAACTGAGCTAACCGGACAACATTAATATTCTACAAAACCTTGCTTTATTTTTCAATAACTTTTTGTTAAAGTATCTTCTAGCAAGCTTGCTTTTGGGAGGTCGCTATGAATACTGTCGTATTAATTATTACTGTTGTTATTATTGTTGGATTAAACATGTGGGTTACAAATCGTAGCCGTCGCTATATGAATCAATTGATCGAACAGCAAACAAGCAATCCACAGGTTGCCTTAACCAAATTAAATAAATGGTACAACAAATTGCTGATTCCTTATTATCAACGCTCCGCTATGCAAATGAATTGTTATTCTGCGTTAAATGAAGATGATAAATTGGAACAATTATTTGATTCCTTTAATAAAAAAGTACAATCCAAACGTACACTAGTTACCGTTAGGGATAAAGCGATGGTTTACCAAAAAGAAATTAGTCATTACATCCACCATAAAAATAGCGATAAAGCAAAAGCAGTTAATCATTGCATGCAAGCATTGCAAAGCAATGATGAATTCACCAATTCCTTAATTAATGAATCCAACGATTGCATTCAAATCTATTTAGATCATAACTTTGCTTATTTAGATAAAGGGAAACAAATTGTAACTAACCATGACAATTCGGTATTTAAAGGAATATGGCATTACCGCTTAGCTTACTTATATTGGATTAAAAATGCTTCGAAGGAAGTCAATCACCATTTAAATCTAGCGAAATCTTTACTTAAAGAAAGTGAAGTCTATCCTTTGGTTGAAAAAGTAGCAAAAAATTATACTTTATTTGATACTACAATACTTTAAACAATCGCATTGACCAGTTATTACAACTGGTCAATTTTATCGTATTACCAAGTCGATTTACGGATTCTTTCACCTTTAAGATATAAAAATAGATAATGAAAAATGTAACCATTAAAATCCACAAGTAAATGAAATTGTTCTACTTGTGGGTTAATTTATTTTATGCTTAATTGATATTCACTGTGTTGGGTATATGGGTGAGCTGAGTCATAATAGCGAGTAAGTGATGCATCAATATTCATGCCATTGGGTGCATCTTGGCATTCCAACGCAACATGACTGAGCATATCGCATGGCATATCATTATCCATAATCATGGATGAATCAAAATAATTGGCAGTATATACTACCAGCGAAGGTGCATTGGTAGTAATGGTTAATGTTTTAGTATTGCTACGCAATGATATATTTGGTTCATCCAATAAAAACGGGCAATCAAATCCTTTCGTTACTTCAAATTCATTTGGATTTAAATCAAAATGTTGCCCAATGGTAAGCGCATTTTTAAAATCAAAGGCACTGTCTGGTTCTATCATTTCAATTGTTTCTGGAACTCCACTTGTAGCAATTGGGCAACGTTTACTGGAAGGAATATGTAAAACATGATTACGGATACCTTCACTCGCATTTTGATCTAAATTAAAATAAAAGTGAGTTGTCATGTTAAGTGGCTGACGATATTGTGGTGTTGCACAATAGTCAATGATTAATTTATTTCCTTGCAATTTATAGATAATCTTATAATTAACACTACCTGGATAACCATCGCCTTGATGATTAGCATTTAGTATTAATTCAGCGTGACAACGATCAATTACATTTACGTTAAAATATTGTTTACTAATGCCACTTTTACCACCATGCAAATGATGTCCACCTTCGTGACTTAAGCTAAATCCATCACATTTACCTTCTTTAATTCGTCCAGCATACGGGCCTACCAACGCATTGAGGTAAGGACCGGGAATATTGAGATAATCATTGCGATTTTTAAAGTTTGCAATGCAATTTTTACCATCTTCTTTTAATCCAAAGTAAGTAAATGACCCACCAAAATCTAAAAATTTTACCAATAATTGATCATTTTCTAAAATATATTCTTTCATTATAATTTCCAGCTTTCTTTGTAACTATTTTATCAATTTTATTAGTGATTTTCATTATAAATTGATTGAGCAGTAATCCGACAAAAACGTTACTGTATCTGGTATCGATAATGTACCAACACGGTTGGTACATGCGCAATCGCAGATATTAAAGTATTTACTCGTATTGCTGGTCCAAATGCAACTGCTAACAATTAATAATTGGTAAATATATTTTTCCCTTGTGAAAAAGGCACAGTGTGCCTTTTTCTTTTTTCACACATAATAATATATTTTGAAAGCCCTTTATCAGTTAAAATAATAGTTAGGTATCAAACATTTATGTATGTAATTTGCATAGTTGTATGATTTAACCAAACGTGAAAGGAATTAACAAATGACAAAAGGATTTCCAAATGATTTTTTATGGGGTGCCAGCAGTTCTGCAGCACAAGTTGAAGGTGGATTTAATGTCGATGGCAAAGGATTAACCACTTGGGATTACGAAAAAAAACATATTAACCCAGGTACATGTTCTTTTAAATATGCATCAGATTTTTACCATCATTACAAAGAAGATATTGCTTTAATGGCAGAAATGGGTTTTAAAGTATTTCGAATGAGCATTTCATGGGCACGAATCTTACCACAAGGCGAAGGTGAAGTGAACCCAAAAGGAATTCAATTTTACAAAGAAGTATTCAATGAATTGCATAAACATAACATTGAACCATTAGTAACGATTTATCACTTTGATTTACCCGCTGCATTGGAAGAAAAATACAATGGTTGGCATTCGCGCAAAGTAGCGGATGCATACGTCAACTATTGTAAAATTTTATTTGAAAACTATAAGGATGATGTGCATTATTGGTTAACCAATAATGAATACAATGTCATGATTTATTATGGTGCCATTGACATGTTAACTGGTAAAGCCAATGATTTAAATGCTTTATATAATACAGGTCATACACAACTTGTTGCCATGGCAAAAGCAATGGATTTATGCCATAAGATGTGTCCAAACGCTAAAATTGGTCCTGCCCCTAACTTAGCTGCATGCTATCCAGCATCTAGTAATCCATTGGATACAATCGCCGCCATGAACATGGAAGATTTACGTAATAACATGTGGGTAGATCCATTAGTATTTGGCACTTACCCAGGAAGTATTCAACACTATCTTAATTTAAATAACATTAAATTGGATTGGCAAGACGGTGATAAAGAAGCTTTATTAAATGCTAAACCAGACTTCATTGGATTTAATTGCTATGGCAATGAAACTATTGAATACTTACCATATTATGAAATGGATTGGTCAACATTGGTTGGTGGCGATAACCGCGATATGTCGTATTTAACCAAATTAACTGAAAAACCAGGTGTTGGTAAAGCGGTTGGCAATGAGTATTTTGTCAAAGGTAAAGATAATCATAAATTTGATCCTTGGTGCATTCGTGTTACAGCACGCAAACTAAGCGATCGTTACCATTTACCATTAATCATTACCGAAAATGGTTATGGCCGCCCAGACACATTAACAGCGGATGGAACAATTCATGATGATTACCGTATTGAACATTTACGTGGTATGATCGAAGAAATGAGAAAAGGTATTGAGGAAGGTGCTTTATTATTTGGCTATTGCCCTTGGAGTGCCATGGATCTTGTCTCCACACGTGAAGGAATTACAAAACGTTACGGTTTCATTTATGTTGATCGAGATGAAGATGATGAAAAAGCCAAAACTTCCGAAATGAAACGATATCGTAAAGATAGTTTCTATTGGTATAAAAAAGTCATTGCTTCCAATGGGGAAGATTTATCCGATTAATCTACATAAAAACAGTGATTAAAACATCACTGTTTTTTATTGATTAAAAAATCTTAAGGTAATGGCTTTTCACTGGCTAAATATAAGTCATACCACTCTTGACGAGTTAATTTAACTTCCACCGCCTTTGCCATTTCTTCCAAGTGAACCAATGATGTCGTACCAACAATTGGTTGCATATGCGCTGGATGGCGAAGTAACCAAGCAATGGCAATGGCTGATTTAGTCACATTATACTTCTGTGCCAATGCTTCCATTACTTTATTTAGTTTTGCATAATCCGGATGATCAACAAAACTACCCTGGGCCCATGAAGCTTGCAATGGTGACCATGGTTGAATCAAAATATCGTGCAAACGACAATAATCCAAAATGCCACCATCTTTATTCTGTGCCCATGCTTCCTTCATATTCATATTAATTCCCGAATCAATCATGACTGAATGCACAATGGATAATTGCAATTGATTGATTATTAGTGGATACTTACTATACTTTTGAAGTAATTCCATTTGATATGGAGTATGGTTTGAAACACCAAAATATTTCACCTTACCCGATTGATATAATTCATCAAACGCTTGCGCTACTTCAAGTGGATCCATTAATGCATCCGGTCGATGCAACAACAAGATATCCACATAATCCGTGTGCAATCGTTGTAATGATTCATTGACTGAATCAATTATATGTTTTTTGGAAAAGTCATAGCGTTTTCCAGGAACAATACCACATTTTGTTTGAATGATCATCTGCTCTCTTAAACCGGGATTGCGTTGCAATACCTCACCAAATAATCGTTCACTTTCCCCTTTACCGTAAATATCTGCATGATCAAAAAAATTAATGCCCAATGCCATGGCCTTTTTAATCAACGCTTCCACTTCAATACTACATTTACTTGCTAAACGCATGCACCCTAGTGCAATATGCGACACCTTTAAGTTAGTATTTGCTAAATAATAATACTCCATTGAATTATGCCCTTTCTGCTTAACAAAATTATAGCAAAGCTATATTAAAGAACAAACACAACTTATTTTCGTTATTCCAAGATCATCATCTAGATATATAAAAATAAAAAGAAGATGCCAGTTAGACACCTTCTGGATAAGATATTTCTATAAAGTAATACTTATATGATTAAGCTCTGTTTTTCATATGAGGGAACAATAGTACTTCACGGATGGATTCACAATTAGTTAAAAGCATTACTAAACGGTCAATCCCCATTCCAATACCACCGGTTGGTGGTAAACCATATTCCAATGCTTCCACATAATCGACATCCATTTCACTGGCTTCATCATCACCCAATGCTTTTAATTTTAATTGGTTTTCAAAACGTTGACGTTGATCAATTGGATCATTTAATTCAGAGAATGCATTGGCATATTCTGTTTTATTAATAAATAATTCAAAGCGTTCTGTGAAACGTGGATCTTCGCTTTTCTTAGCTAATGGTGAAACTTCAATTGGGTGACCATAAACAAATGTCGGCTGAATTAATTGATCTTCACAAAAATGTTCAAAGAACAAATTAATAATATGACCTACGGTATGTTCATGGGCAGCTACTTCAATATGGTGCTCATTCGCTAAAGCCAATGCTTCATCCACACTCATTTCTTTCCAGAAATCAACACCACAAACTTCTTTGATCATATCTACCATATGGACACGTTTGAATTCTGCTTTTATGTTGATTTGTTGACCACAATATTCTATCGTATCTGGTAAATTTAATGCATTAACTGCCGCATTGATCATTCCTTGTGCTAAATCCATCATGCCAAACATATCAGAATAAGCAATATAAGCTTCAACCGTTGTAAATTCAGGATTATGTTTTGGGTCCATTCCTTCATTTCTGAATAAACGTCCAAATTCATAAACACCTTCCATACCACCAACGATTAATCGTTTTAATGGTAATTCAGTGGCAATACGTAAATAGAAGTCACGATCCAAAGTATTATGATGTGTAATAAATGGACGCGCTGCCGCACCACCTAAAATCGGTTGCAAGACTGGTGTTTCAACTTCCACTAGTCCTAAATCATCCAAGTAATGTTGAATCGCACGAATAATTTTTGGACGTGCAAAGGCAACACGACGACTTTCTTCATTCATAATTAAGTCAACATAACGACGACGATATCTTTCTTCCACATCCACTAATCCATGGAATTTTTCTGGTAATGGACGCAATGCTTTTGTTAAATGAGTCATTACTTGACAACGAATGGAAAGCTCACCACTTTCTGTCTTCATTACAGTTCCTTCAATACCGACAATATCCCCAATATCACAGGCTTTAAATAATTCGTATGGTTCATCACCAACAACGCGTTTATTAACCATCACTTGGATTTGTCCATCTTTATCTTGCAAATGCATGAATCCTAATTTACCCATACGACGTTTCGTCATAATACGGCCAGCAATTTTAACCACAACATTTTTTTCTTCAAGTTCTTCACGACTTAAATCACCAAACTCATTGCGGATTTGACCCGATAAATGCGTTCTTTTATAAGCACTTCCAAATGGATCAATGCCTTTTTCCTTTAAAGCTTCCATCTTTTCACGACGAATTTTTTCTTGTTCACTTAATTTAACTTCCATAACATTCCTTTCTTCATTAAATATAAAAAGTTCGCTCCTTAAAAACGAACCTTATCGTTTTAAGGGGCGATCTTATCATTTCGCGTTACCACCCTTATTTATCACTTAGCAATCACTTTAACGCAGTGGCTACGTTTTTCATTAACCTGAAAAAATGCTCCAAGTCTTTTATTTGCATAAGTTCTAGACTTTAACCTTTCACCCACCGTAAAGCTCGCTTAACTAGAATAACTTTATGAAAACCTTCTTTTCTTCGCGAGATTAGTTTAACATAAAAAATGAGGGATATATCGCAAGTTTTTACAATTTACCTTAAGGATTGACTATCCTAAGGTTTTTATATTTCTTTCCGCAATGATTTGATTAAAATATTGATTAATCAATTGATCAAAAGCTTCTTTAGTTTCACATTGATTGATTTGTTTTTTAATTACATGGCAATGGGGAAGACCTGAAACCATCCATGCAACAAAGCTTCGCATTTGTTTAATGGATAACAGTTCATTATCATTCATAACCAACACATTATTACAGTGTTTCATGATAAATTCATATTTTTGCTCATAGCTAATTTCTGTGACATTTTCACCCGCTAATGCTTGATTAATTTGTAAGATTAACCATGGGTTATTTAGTAATGCCCGCCCAATCATAATGCCATCAACATGGTGTAAATGCGCTAATGCACTGTCCACATCTTGAATATCACCATTCCCAATAACAGGTATATTTACCATTTGTTTAACTTGATAAATCGGTTGCCAATCCGCTTTTCCTGTATACATTTGCGCACGTGTTCTTCCGTGAATGGCAATCATTTTAACCCCTGCTTTTTCCATTGCTTTGGCCATATCGTACACAACGATATGTTCACTATCAAACCCTAAACGCATTTTTACGGTTACTGGTTTACTTACCGCTTTAACAATGGAACTCACTAACTCATAAGCATAATTAATATCTTGCAATAAATAGCTGCCCGCCTTGGCTGCTATAACTTTTTTAACCGGACACCCCATATTAATATCGATAATGTCACAATCAGTATGTTGATCTAAATACTTGGCACCGATTAACATGGATTCTTTATCATGACCAAATAATTGCATACTCAAAGGATGCTCATTTGGCCAAGTTTTTGTCATATCCAATGTTTTGGTATTGGAATACATAATGGCTTTATCTGACACCATTTCACCAACTACTAGCCCAGCATTCATTGGATAAAGCATACTGCGGAATGCCGGATTGCTAATACCAGCCATTGGTGCAGCAATTATAGGAGATTTTAATTCGATATCACCAATTTTAAGCATTCAACAATTCCTTTAATTCATCTTCTTTAAAAGTATATTTGCGATCACAGAAAGAACAACACATTTCAATTTGCCCATCTTTTTCCAATAAATCTTTTATATCATCTTTTTTTAATGTGGCCAAAGCTTGATAAAACTTATTATGTGAACAATCGCAATGATAGCGTACATCCATCGGTTCAAATAATAACGCATGCTTATCTACCGTTTGAATTATTTGTTGCGCATTGAATCCCTGTTGCACCAATGTCGAAATACTAGGTAAATCTTTGATGGCATTTTCAACAAATTGAATATCTTCCTCACTGTGTCCTGGCATCATTTGAATTAATAACCCACCGGCAGCAGCCACATGTCCATCCAAATCCACCAATACACCTAACGATACTACAGAAGGAACTTGTTCACTTAATGCAAAATAATACGCAAAATCATCGCCAATTTCACCCGTTTGCAGTTGAACACTGCTACCAAATGGATCATGATTTAATGATTCCCGTGATACGGATAAATACCCTTCTGTGCCAACAATTTTACCTACCGCCAATTTTCCAGTGTCATTATAAGTTAAATAAAGGGAAGGATCGCTAATAAATCCTTTGACATCCCCATTATTATGCCCTACCGCCATTAATGTACCCGCAGGTCCATTTCCATTAATTTTTACAACAACTTGTTCATCACTGTCTTTTAATTGCGCACTTAATAAGTGCGTCATTGTTAGCACACGCCCTAATGCAGCACAACTTGTCGGTGCCATGTTAAATAATCGGCGGGCAGTTTCAACTGTTTCACTTGAAACAACTGCCATATACCGTATTGTTTGTTTTTCATTCATTCCTTTAACTAATTGATTCATATCTACTTCACCTCATTTTAAATCCAATATAAGCCCCACACAATGCACCAAAGATATGGGCCAATTCACTAATATTATTCACTTGAATGGCAGAAATAATTTGCCCACCGATATATAAAATAAACACAAAGATAAATGTTAATGGAATGCCTTTACCATTACCTGCAAAGCTAGCCAATATAATCATCATAAAGACAATTCCCGAACATCCCACTAAACCAATACGCGGTGCCAATATAAGATGCGCAATACCAGAAATAACACTGGTAAATAGCATCGCAACTATCATGCGTTTTGGTTTATATTTTGCTTCCAATATTGGACCCAAAACTAAAAATAACATCATATTATTCAGTAAATGGGTAAAATTCGCGTGACAAAACGGATACGTAATTAACCGTAAATACATCATTGGATCAAGCCACGATGTAAAATATAACGCAAACATTGAATTAAACCAACCATTCGACAATGTGTTGATACCTAATGCTAATGTGGTAAGTAATGCAAAAACTAATGTTAATGGGGCATTAAAATTTATTTTCATAACGACTCCTTAAAGCAGTAAAAGAAGGCTCAGCCTTCTTTTATTTTACTGTGCAACGACATCAGTTGCTAAACTTTCATCATCTTTTTTGCCAAAAATTAATTCTTCAATATCTTGTGCAGTTAATGTTTCCACTTCAATTAACTTATTGGCAATTTTTTCCAAAGCATCACTGTGCTCTTTAATGATTTGACGTGCTTTTTCATGCGAATAATCAATGATTTTACGCACTTCTTGATCAATTTCAAATGCTACTTGACCACTAACATTGGTTGGTGAATTGTAATCACGACCTAAAAAGACATTTTGATTACCATTATCATATTTAACTGGTCCTAAGTCACTCATACCATACAAGGTAACCATATCCCGTGCGATATTAGTGGCACGTTCAATATCATTGCTTGCACCTGTTGTAATGTCATCAAAGTATAATTCTTCCGCACTACGTCCACCCATTAACGAGACAATATTTCCCAATAGGTCACTGCGTGTGTTCATCATTTTTTCTTCTTTCGGTGTCATTAAGTTATACCCACCGGCTTGACCACGTGGAATAATGGTAACTTTTTGCACTACGGTACTATCTTCTAAGAATAAACCAATCACAGCGTGACCCGCTTCATGGTAAGCCACCAATTTTTTCGTTTTTTCATCATAAACACGACTTTTCTTAGCCGGCCCCATCATGACACGGTCAATGGCTTCGTCAATGTTTCTTACGGTAATATTTGATTCATTCTCACGCACGGAAAGAATTGCTGCTTCATTCAAAACATTTTCTAAATCCGCACCAGAAAAACCTGGCGTACGATTTGCCAATGCACCCAAATCCACATCATCAGCCAATTGTTTATTACGCGCATGTACTTTTAAAATAGCTTCACGACCTCTACGATCTGGTAACGATACAGTAATGGTACGGTCAAAACGGCCTGGACGTAACAATGCTGGATCCAATACGTCTGGACGGTTAGTTGCAGCAATGACTAAAATACCTGTATTTTCTTCAATACCATCCATTTCAACTAACATTTGGTTTAATGTTTGTTCACGTTCATCGTGACCACCACCTAAACCAGCGCCACGTTGACGACCTACCGCATCAATTTCATCGATAAAGATAATACATGGAGCTGCTTGTTTTGCATCTTTAAACATTTCACGCACACGGCTTGCACCAACCCCGACAAACATTTCAACAAAGTCAGAACCAGAAATGCTATAGAAAGGCACATTGGCTTCACCAGCAACAGCTTTCGCCAATAATGTTTTACCAGTACCTGGGCTACCTACCAACAAGACACCTTTAGGTATACGTGCCCCACGTTCTGCAAAACGTTTTGGCGATTTTAGATAGTCAATTAACTCTTCCATTTCTTGCTTTTCTTCATCACATCCAGCAACATCCGCAAACTTTACTTTAATATTACCTTCCAAACGGGCTCTATTTTTACTAAATTCAAATGCCTTATTATTGGCACCGCCACCCATTTTGCTAATTAAAAAATAACCAAGACTCATAAAGATAATAAATGGAACGATATTAATTAATAAATCCATCCAAATATTGGTTGCTTCACTGTCACTAACGTTAATTTCTACACCTTTATTGTTAAATAATTCCATTAAGCTTTGCATTTGGCTATCACTACGTGGCGCAGTGGTAGTAAATGCAACGGCTGTTCCATTGGCTTCTTCATAGACACCTGTAATGGAAATTACATTGGTACCCACGGATACAGATACATCTGTAACATCTTTAGTATCCACAATTTGTTCTAAAGCAGAATAGGATACGACACTGCGTGCGGTGCCATTTCCCATATTAAACAATGAAATAATAGCAAATAGAACAACCAAATAAGGAATAAATGTAATCCATTTTGTATTCTTATTTCTGTTCATCAAACTCCTCCTTTACTTATTCAAACGATAATTTATGAATAAACACTTTCATCCAAAATAGCAATCATTGGTAATTGTCTAAACTTTTGATTATAGTCTAATCCAAAGCCCACAACAAAAGCATCCGGTATTTCAAAACCAATATAATCACAATCGATAGTAACAACTCTGCGTTCTGGTTTATCCAATAAAGTAACAATTTTTACATCATTGGCTCCTTTGTTATACATTAATTTTTTTACAGTATTTAATGTACGACCAGTATCCACGAT
>Shorty_p1__coassemble_1660_pt1 | contig 16351 bp, 14 predicted proteins | sample Shorty_p1__metabat2_high_PE_005 | metagenome-assembled genome bin Shorty_p1 | reverse complement strand
TGATTAAATTTCATTTATTTAAAAATCATGGAGCATGCTCTATGATTTTTTAATCGCTGATTTTTAAACAAAATATCCGGATTTTGTATCGAATGTATTTTGTTAAAAATATATCATTATGATACTTAAGGAGGATTAGGAGAAAATGAAAAAATTACTTGCTGCAATGTTGAGCGCAGGTATGGTTATGGGTCTTGCTGGATGTGCAGGACAACCAAGCAATACTGAAGCTACAACACAAACAGCGAACAACGAACAATTTGATATTGTTATCGTTGGTGCCGGTGGTGCAGGATTAAGTGCTGCGGTAGAAGCAAAAGAACAAGGAGCTGACAACATTGTTGTATTAGAAAAAATGAGCTTCGCAGGTGGAAGTACAACGATGGCTTTCGGTGGATTTAACTGTACCGATTCTCGCTTCATGGATGAACAAGGTAGAGAAGAAGATGTTATTCAATTGGTTGACCGTATTGTAAAAAATGGTAAAGGTTATGCAGATCCAGATATGGCAGCAGTTGTTGCTATGGAAACACCAAACGTTATCGCTTGGTTGGATGGATTTGGTAGTGAATGGGGATTGATTCGTTACTCAGATCTACACTGCCCAACTGATGGTACTATTCCAGGAGTTGAATTAGTTAAAGTTTTAAAAGAACAATGCGAAAAACAAGGCATTGAAATTCGTTATAACACACCTGCTACTGAATTAGTTGCTGATGAATCAGGACGTGTTACAGGTGTTAAAGTAAAAGGACCTGAAGGCGAATATACAATTGACGCAGGTGCTGTTATTTTAGCAACAGGTGGTTTCGAATCTAACCCAGCAATGATTGCTGAATATGGTAATCCAAGCTTAGCAAATATCCATTTAGCACCAAGTCAAGGTAATATGGGTGATGGTATTAATATGGCATTAGCATTAGGTGCTGGTTTAAGAAATATGGAATTAATCCAATTATCTTGTGCAGTTGCACCTTTCTCGATTCAAATGCAAATGCCTATTAAAAATAATGGTGTAGTATTCATTAATAAAGAAGGTAAACGTTTTACTAATGAATTCTCTGAAGCAAGTTCAGATCGTCGTATCACAGATGATATTTTAGCGCAAACAGATGCTGAATGTTTCGCGGTATATAACGATACAATTTACCAAGATTTCATGGCAATTGAAGAAAAAGATTTCTTTGATGAATATCGTATGAATGGTATTGATAACTCAGGTACTGTATTAAAAGCGGATACATTAGAAGAATTAGCAGAATTAATGGGTGTAGATGTTGCTGCATTTACAGAAACTATGGCTAACTTAAAAACTGATGGCATCGGTAATGAAAAAGTAGTTGAATTAGCTGGAACTTATAAAGAAGGTCCTTACTATGCTGTGGTTGTTACTCCTGGTGTAATGGATACATTAGGTGGATTAGATGCAGATACTAGTGCGCGTGTATTAAATACAGAAGGTAAACCAATTAAAGGTTTATATGCAGCTGGTGAAGTTATTGGTAACACACAAGGTGCTTACTATTCAGTAGGTTTAGGTGAAGCAGCTGTATTTGGTCGTATTGCAGCACGTAATGCAATTGAATACATTACTGACCGTGGTGGATTAACAGAACATGTTCCATTTGAACGTGGTGAAGCAAACAAAGAAGAAACAGAAGCAGTTAAAGGAAACTTCACTGATGGAACTTATACTGGCGAAGGTAAAGGAAATAACGGACCTATCAAAGTAGAAGTTGTTGTTAAAGACGGTAGTATTACTGAAATTAATGTATTAGAACAAGCTGAAACTCCAAACATTTATGCAGGAGCTGAAGAACAATTCATTCCTTCACTAATTCAATCTCAAAATGTGGATGTGGATGCTGTTTCAGGTGCAACAAACTCATGTAATGGTATCCGTGAAGCAGTTAAAGCAGCTTTAGGTTTATAACAATAAAAGAAAGCAGGAATTGTGATACTGATATAATCCTGCTTTTTGTTTTATTTAGGGAATTGATTTTCCTGAAATTACTCATATTCTTTTCAATTAACTTTTTTATGGTTTCACAAATTAATTCCGTAATACATTGTTACAATATCTCAAAAAAAACAAAGGTGAATTATGGAAATGATTAATAATGATAAAAGTTTACAACATTTATTGGATGAGTTAAGTGAAGATGATGACGCGAAACAAATTTTAAAAACTCAAACGAAAGAAATACAACAATTATATACGTACTATCGATGTGCCATGTATGAAATTGAAACGAAGTTTCATGTATTGAGTGAAGAATTTTCTTTATTGGAAGATAGTAATCCTATCGAGTCTATTAAAATCAGGGAAAAATCAATGCGTTCATTATTAAATAAGTTGCATCGCCGCAATTTACCGTTTAGTGCTGAGGCGATTTTCGATAATATTTTCGATGTTGCAGGTGTGCGTGTTATTTGTGCATTTGAAGATGATGTTTATTCGGTAGCGCAAAGTTTATTAAAACAGGATGATATCGAATTGTTGGAAGAAAAAGACTATATTAAAAATCCAAAGCTTAATGGGTATCGCAGTTTGCATTTAATCGTCACCGTTCCGATATTTTTAGCGAAAGAGAAAAAGAAAATACCTGTTGAAATTCAAATACGAACGATTGCTATGGATTTCTGGGCTGCGTTAGAACATCAAATCCGATATAAAAAAGACAATGATAAAGCAGAGGAATTAGCAATACCTTTAAAAGCATGTGCTGAATTAAGTGCGACATTAGATCATCATATGAATTCATTAAGGCAAAAATTAAATGAAAATGAAAAATAATTTATGCGTAAGATTTCTGAATAATGTGAAATTTTCGTGAAATTAATAATTATCTTGCATTCTAAAAAAAAGCATTTATAGTATACGCATGGATATGAATTATCCAGTTAACAAGGAGAAATTAAAATGAAAAAATTATTAACTACATTGGCAGCTGTTGCTTTATTAGCAGGATGCTCTAACGGTGGTAATACAACAACTACTGAAACTCCAGCAGCTAGCGCTGCTCCAGTAGAAACAGCAGTTACAACTGAAGCTCCAGTAGAAACTGTAGCACCTACAGCTGAAGCTGATGCTGAAACAGCTACTTTAGATTTAAGTGCTGTTGAAGATGGTACTTATGAAGGTACAGCAACTGGTATGGGTGAAGTTAGCGTTAAATTAACAATCGAAGGTGGTAAAATCACTGCTGCTGAAGTTGTTGGTGAAGGCGAAACTGAAGGTTTAGGATCACCAGTTATCGAAGCTGCTAAAGAAGAAATCGTTGCTAACCAAGGACACATCGAAGTTGTTTCTGGTGCAACTGTAACTAGTGATGCAGTAAATGCTGCTATCGATGCTGCTTTAGCTAAATAGTTTTAATTAAACTTAATTAAGTGCGGTCGCAAGGCTGCACTTTTTTTGCCCATAATTATTGATTGTAAAGCATCGATATTAATATCATTAGCAAATGTTAATATGTTTCCATTCACTGTTACAGATGTATTATTCTTTGCATTATTATCTTTGTTAATTACTTTTACGGTCTGATACCAATTTCACCATTTCCAATTTCTTGATGTAATAATTTTCGTTTTGAGTAAAACGTTTTATCATTAATTCCTTTCAAACTGCAAAATTCCTTAAGAGTATCTTCAAATGAATTTGCCTCGTATATTGTTTTTAACCATTCTTCATCTGTCAATCTTATAGCCATTATTGTTAACCTGCGAATTTATTATCAATAAATAGATGTAAATATGGTTAATTATTGACGCTTACGTTCCAATCATTGATATTAGATGATTGAAGGTACTTGAATAAATAAAAATGCCTTGGAATTAAGATTAATTCTAAGGCATTTTTGTTAGATTAAATCATCGTCATCTTCGTTACGTTTATTACGATTTGGATTATCATAATCTGTTTCATCGGACTCTACGATTAAATCATCATCTTCGATTTCTTCGTCTTCATCATCAAGTTCGATTTCACTGGTATCGATATGTTTTTGTTCGAATTTTACACGTTCTGCTACATCCCACATGTTTTCTTTTAATGAAACGAAGCGAGGATCAAGCATCATGGCAGAATACAATTTAACTTTTTTTGATTTGGCAATTTTTTCATCATAACCTAATTGTTCAACAATATTGTTCCATAAGCTTAAAAAAGATTGTGGGCCATTATTTTCTTCAAGAATGTGATACGCTAAATCGATAGCATTGATTTGTGACATATAAAACCTCCAACTATTTATTAAAATGAATTGTTAAATGATTGTGAAATAACAAAGAATCCATTTGGAATATTTGGTATTCGATTTCCCAAATATCATCATGTAAGACTAATTTTTTGCATTTGCATTCAATGGGTACTTCATAACCACTGACAACCAAGTTTGATTCAAAACTTGTATTGGGTTTTAAATCCAATGCATATTCCATTTCACCATGGTGATTCAATGTGATGTAATGAGCACCTATTTTAGTAAATTGATAAGACTGTTCGTTCATCATGAAATCTAATTGATTATTGGATAATGTGGCATTTCCTTTGTATATCAACGCCTTTGTATTTTCAATTAAATCATGAGAATTCACTTCAATTTGGACTAGATTCTTTAATTCCATGACGCTTAGTTTACACTAAAACAATACAGTGTCAATAAAAAAATGATAGGGATAAATAGGATGAGAATATTTCATTGTTTAAAAATAGAAAAAGTACCAATCTATTAACGTTTAGAAAAAGGTACTTTAATGTTTATTGATTATTTAAATCTGGGGGCAAATAGATAAGAGACTCCCTGCTCATGAGCTTGCGATAATGACTTCATAATTGCTGAAGCTTGGGTAAATTCTAAGATCGATTGATCACGCATTAAGATATTTATCTTTTGTTTACCAGTGGAATGGTAAGGTTGGGTTGCATTAAATGTTTCATTATCTTCCAATACATAGTAAGTAGGGTCTAAATGATGTGCATCACACTGCTGAATTAATTCTTGCTTCATGGATTCACTGTAAGGATATTCTTTAAAAAGATTACGATTGAGTAAGCGTGATGATAAATCGGCGATAATAGGATCTTCATGCAAGCTTAATGATTTGTACAATTCACTCATTGTCGCATCATCAAAAGCTAAGTAAAGATTTAAATTAATGTTTTTTGCGTGAATGAGTTTATCCAATTGATGAAATTGGTTCGTACTATTTTTAGCTAGTAATTCGATACGATTGGCTAAAGCAATTAATATTTGTTCATAAATCCTTACATTGACATGATAATAAACTTGCCAAAACATATGAAAACGTGCCATTAAATAGTCTTCCACTGCATAAATACCACTTTGTTTAACGACTAATTCATTATTTACAATACGTAAGGTTCGTAATATTCTTTCTAGATCGAACTCACCATATTTAGTGCCAGTAAAGTAAGCATCCCGTAATAGATAATCCATACGATCCGCATCTAACTGGCTTGAAATTAGTTGCCAACAACATTTCTTTGGGTATTTATGATTAATAATTGATGCAATGATTGCACCCAATCCTTTTTGATAATTTTCCAATACGTTATGAATATCATTGTTATGCGTTAAGATCATTTGTGTGACTTGTTCATGATTAATTGACGTTATTCGTTCAAATACATGAGAAAAACAACCATGCCCAATATCATGGCATAAGGCAGCAATCATTACAAAAAGTTTTTCTTCTTCAGTTAATGCATTGGCAATGGATGTATTTTCATTAACCATTCGTCGGGTAATTTCATACACACCTAATGAATGAGAAAATCGTGTATGTTCTGCTGTTGGATATACAATGCTAGTAGCACCTAATTGTTTAATTCTTTTTAAGCGTTGAAACGTAGGTGTGGTTATTAAATCAAATATAATTTGATGTTCGATATGAATGTAACCATGAATAGGATCGCGGATAACTTTCATTTCATCCGTAGTTTGAAATAATTTATTTTTCATTGAGTAATACCACTGCCGTTGCAACGACACCTTCACTCTTACCAACAAACCCAAGTTTTTCACCGCGTGTTGCCTTAACATTAACTTGGTCTAAGTTGCAATGGCATACCCGTGAAATATTAGCTTTCATGGCATCCAAATGGGGTGCCATTTTCGGTTTTTCGATTAAGATTAATGAATCGATGTTACCAATGCAATAATTTCTTTCTTCCATTAACTCCACAACATGAGCCAATAGCGTTAGAGAATCTGCTCCTTTATATTTTGGGTCAGTATCCGGGAAATGAGTCCCTAAATCTTTTAAAGCTAATGCCCCTAAAATACTTTCTGCAATGGCATGGATTAACGCATCCCCATCACTATGGGCCACTAATGCAAACTCGCATGGGATTTGAACCCCACCTAAAGTAATATAATCTCCTTGAGTTAGTTGATGAATATCAATTGATTGTCCTATACGCATAATCTATACTTCCTTTAGTAATATTTTACACGCTCTGTCGTGTTAATAATAAATATTCAATGCGAATAATTAACTTTTAATGATTCTATAACAAAATAATGTAAAATACTGGTATGCAAAAACAAGTAACAATTCAATTAAATATAACCATAAGTTCTCTCATGCGACCTGTTATTGATGCAGGCTATTTAATTTATATTGTCGGTGGATATGTTCGTGACGCCCTTTTAGGTCATGCAAGTTATGATGTAGATTTTTGTACTAATGCACCTTTGGAGCAATTGATACAAATCTATGCTGACTATAAATTAAATAAACAAGCAATGAACTATGGTGCAATAAGTTTTACCCATGATAATTATTCCATTCAAATAACGCGTTTACGTAAAGATAGTAATGAAAGTGATGGAAGATATCCGAATCATATTGAATACGTTAATCGCATAGAAGAAGACTTCATCCGTCGCGACTTTACGATTAATGCCCTTTATTGTGATATTGATGGCAATGTCATTGATCCATGTCATGGATTGCATGATTTACACCATCAATTAATTGATACGGTTATTGATGCAAATACAAGCTTTCAACAAGATTATCTTCGCATACTTCGTGCATTACGGTTTGCAAATCGCTTAAATTTCAATTTAAGCGATAATGTAAATCATGCAATCGTGAATGATCTTGATGGGATACGCAGTTTATCTGCGTATCGCTTGCATCAAGAATTGAAAGGATTTGGATTGTATCCAGGATATAATCGCTATATTAATTTATACCAAAAGGTATTATCCACATATTTTGGGCAAGAAGTACCACTAACGAGTATGCCACTTGTTGCAAGTAATGAAGTCTTCTTCTATGCATATCAATGGAAAGATAAAAGTAATGACTATATTAAATTTATATTAACGAGATTTGGATATAGTGCACAATTTGCCAATAGCGTGAATGATTTAAAACCATTTATTTTAGAAGATAAAAATATAGATATTATCTTTAAAAAACGTTTAGCGGCTAAATATTATTCACAAGATATTTTAGTCGATTTATCCAATTATTATGGAATTGATTTAGTGGATGAAGTGGATCATCTGCAACGTATGGATATTGTATTAACTCAAAAGCAAATTAAATGTTCAACTAGTGATATGAAAAAAATAAATATTGCACCTCATGAGTTTAAAAAGACTTATCAATTCTTATTGGAAGCTTTATATACCAACCAAGTAAAAAATAATAAAGATGCATTATTGCAATATATAAAAGATCATCGCATTGAATATAAAAAGTATATGAATGCATAAGGTTTTAATAAAAGAGCTGAAACAGTGAGTAGATAATTACTTTTGTTACAGCCTTTTTATTATTGAACTAACTACTATTCGATTACTGAAATGTCGATGTAATAAAAAGTTAAAATTACACAATTTTGCGCAAATTCAGTGATATAGTTAAAGTAATTTAACGATTTAACAAATGGTGGTGATTTTTATGAAAAGTATTCAAGAATTCGGCAGTCGTATATATCAACAATCATTCAAAGTAGCAATTCCGATATTGCCATATCGTAATCCGAAACGATTGCGTTCACTGCAGCAATTAGCGGATGTCTTAAAAACAGAATATAAAGATAAAGTATTGATTGTTACTGATCCAGGAATCGTAAAGGCTGGGTTATTGAAAAAAGTAACGGATGTATTGGATAAAGCTTATATTGATTATTATGTTTATGATCAAACTATCCCTAATCCTACCATAGCTAATATTAAAGAAGCAAAAGCGATATATGAGGTTAATGGTTGTCAAGCGTTGATTGGTTTAGGTGGAGGAAGCAGTATGGATTGCGCCAAAGGTGTTGGAGCTAGCATTGCACGTCCTGATTTAACGATCCAACAGATGAAAGGTGTGTTAAAAGTAATTAAACCATTGCCGTTATTAATTGCAATACCAACAACGGCTGGTAGTGGTAGTGAAACAACATTAGCTGCAGTGATTACAGATGAAACAACGCATCATAAATATCCAATCAATGATTTTGTGTTAATACCAGATTATGCTTTATTAGATCCTATTATGACAGCAAGTTTACCAAAGCATATTACAAGTACTACTGGCATGGATGCATTAACGCATGCGGTGGAAGCATTCATTGGTAAAAGTACAACGGCCAAGACACGTCGGCAAGCATTGAAAGCAACGCAACTGATATTCGCCAATATTAAACAAGCTTATGATGATGGATCTAACTTAATTGTAAGAGGTAATATGAGCGATGCTGCATATTTAGCAGGATGCGCGTTTACCGTGTCGTATGTTGGTTATGTCCATGCCGTTGCACATTCATTGGGTGGTAAATATGGCATTGCCCATGGATTGGCCAATGCCGTGTTGTTGCCGCATGTATTAAAAGCCTATGGCAGCACTATCTATCCGCGATTAAGTGAATTGGCGTTAGCTGCTGGGTTAGTTGATGAATCAATGAGTCAAACAAAGGCTGCCAAACGCTTTATTGAAGCGATTGAGCAATTGAATGCTTCCATGGATATTCCAACCAAATTAAAAGGAATACAAGTAAAAGATATCCCGCTGATGGCGAGAAATGCAGCAAAGGAAGCGAATCCACTGTATCCTGTGCCGGTATATATGAATGCAAAACAATTGGAACAATTCTATTATGATGTAATGGAGGAAAATTATGACAGTTGATGAAATTTTAGAAATAATCAAAGATCAAAAGAAATACTTTAGTACGGGTGTTACGTTGGATGTTGATTTTAGAATTCAATGTTTGAAAAGGTTACGTAATGTAATTGTTAAGCAACAACCTTTAATTTATCAGGCCTTATATCAAGATTTAGGTAAAGGTCAAAGTGAAGCGTACATGTGTGAAGTAGGAATGGTATTAAATGAATGTGATTACATGATTCGTCATTTAAAAACATTTGCTAAAGATAAAAAAGTACATACTCCGATTGCGCAATTTAGTGCAAATAGTATGCGACGTCCAAGTCCTTATGGTTGTGTTTTAGTAATGAGTCCTTGGAATTATCCATTCCTTTTGACGATGGATCCATTGATTGATGCATTAGCAGCAGGTAATACAGTGTGTGTTAAACCAAGTGCATACTCACCGGCAACAAGTGAGGCCATTGCAACGATTTGTCATTTGGCATTTAATCATCATTTAGTATCGGTAGTTACAGGTGGAAGAAAAGAAAACCAAGCGTTATTGGATCAAGACTTTGATTATATTTTCTTTACGGGTAGTGTTAGTGTCGGAAAAGAGGTAATGCGTCGCGCCAGTGAACATTTAGTACCCATTACTTTGGAATTGGGTGGTAAATCACCAGTTATTATTGATGAAACAGCAAATATTAAATTAGCCGCACGACGCATAGTGTTTGGTAAATATTTAAATGTTGGTCAAACGTGTGTGGCACCGGATTATGTTATGGTGCATGAAGACGTTCACGATGAATTTGTTAAGGCAGTTAAAGAAGAGATTAATCGTCAGTATGGTGGTGATATTCTTAATGCAAATGATTATGGACGTATTGTTAATGAAAAGCATTACCATCGGATTATGGGATTGATTGATCCAAATAAGGTGATAGTTGGTGGTAATGGTAATGAATCGTCTTTAAAGATTGCGCCTACGGTACTCGATAATGTCAGTTTTGATGATGCGGTAATGCAAGAAGAAATCTTTGGGCCAATTATGCCAATATTAACTTTCAATGACTTGGAAGAAGTTATTGAAAAAGTAAGGAGTTTGCCAAATCCATTGGCACTGTATTTATTTACTGAAAATAAAGCAGTAATGGATAAAGTAACCAAACGGATTAACTTTGGTGGTGGTTGTATTAATGATACGATTATACATTTAGCAAGTTCTCATTTACCATTTGGCGGTGTGGGTGAAAGTGGTATGGGAGGATACCATGGCAAAGTAGGTTTTGAAACATTCTCTCACTATAAGAGTATTGTTAATAAACACACCTGGTTTGATATGCCACTAAGGTATCGTCCATACAATAAAGTAAACGATTTACTGATTAAAACATTTATGAAATAGTCGATAAACAAGCCACATTGTGGCTTTTTAAAAATTAAATCATAAAAATAAGTTAGAATATAACAATGAAAAGAAAATTAATTGAAAGAGCAGATACAGCGAAAGTAAACAGTGAACGTATTTTTAAAAATAAAGACCGTATGCTACGGCGTTTACAGCAATTGGATTTTTATTCTCAAGGTGAAAAATTATACAAAGCGAATGGGGTTAAATTAGTCGAAGTTCGGTGTGTAAGCGATGTGAGAATCGAAGTTATGGGTATCGTTGAATTAAGCGATGAGTTGTATCGAGCAATTATTGTGCTTGCTTATAATGAGTATATTGAAGATTTTGATTATTTGACGACCAGTAGTGATTTCGAAGGGTATCCAGATGTCATCATACTTTCAACTTTATTTTTTATTGCAGGAAATAATGTCAAACGTGAAACGTTAAGTTATACAACAAATAGTGAAATCGACTATAAGCAACGCTATGAAACGAAGTTTTACTATCATCAATGGTTGCACATGAAAGCTTCTATGCTAAATTCGTTACCTGAGTTAAAGCTAGTTGGCGAAGGGCCGTTTTGTTTAACTGTTGATATAAATTCATATGACTGTATCGCGTTCAAAATTGGGCAAGTCGATGGTAAAATGTATCGTGTTAAATCAATTTCAGCTTTATTGAATGCAATTGCGACTGAATCTAATTATAAGATTGGACAAAACGAATATGTATTGCATTTAAGTGATTTTAAAGATACTTTGTCCCTTCAGCTTTATCGCTTTTTAAATGCTTTTTGTGCAATACATAGTGTTACGAATTTAAAAGAAATCCATATAATGCAATGTTTGGATTTGTTGAACCAATTTGTGCCTTCATGTTTTAAGCAATTGGGAATCAAAGTTGAAGTTAAAGATCAATTACCAATTACTGTAACGAATTTTAATAATCACTATACTTTAACTTTTGACCAATCGTATGACTATATTGCGATTCACAAAGAAAGTATTATTTTCGAAGTAAAACGAGGCTATGTTTTATATTTATTAAATGAACAAGCAATTAATTTTTTTGATATGATTAGTTCGAATGTGAATCAATTTCCGAATGAAACAAAACAAGAAAACTTATATTTAATAAAAACGAGTACTAACAATAAAATATATTTTATTGATACAGAAGCATTGGATGATGCGGATCAATCTTATTTACGTGTCGTATTTGATATGAATGATGATGGGTATGTTACCTACAATGAGCAGTTATTAAATCAAGATAAGCAATGGGTAGATGCTTATAATGAGCAACCTCAAATTATTCAACAACGAATGGTGCGTCAATTTGTATCCCCTTATATCAAGGGTAAAGATCCAATATTAAATGTAGGCTTAATGGATCCAAGTAAAACCAATGTACGTAATTTCTTGCAACATGGTCTTGAACCAATAAAACAATATGGGCAAGTATTGGCCAGTGAAGATGTTTTTAATATTGCAAAAGCAAAACGTGTTCGGCGTGTTCAAACGGGCGTTTCAGTAACCAATGGGTTATTACGTGTTGATTTAAATGAAGAAAATATTCAACCCAGTGAATGGGCGGATATTTTACGACAATACAAACGTAAAAAGAAATATTTTCAATTGGCAAATGGTCAAATGTTAGATTTGGAAGCAAACCAAGCATTAGATGATATTATGAATTTAATGGAGCGCTTGGATGTTGATATTGACGACATTAATGATGATGGTTCGATTGAAGCTGAAAACTTCCGTTTACTCGCAATGGAAAACTCAATGAATCATATGGATGCCTTAGATATTGATCGTGCAAGCAGTTTTGATTCAGCATTAAAAGATTATATTGCTTTTGCTCCAAATAATTACCAAGTACCTGATAAATTTGATCCAATCTTTCGAGATTATCAAAAAGATGGATATAAATGGTTAACTTACATGATTGAAAGTGGATTTAATCCAATATTGGCTGATGACATGGGACTTGGTAAAACTTTGCAAGTATTGGCTTTATTGGAACAACGCAAATCTTTTGGTAAGTCATTAATCATTGCCCCAGCAACGTTAGTTTATAATTGGGCAGAAGAAATTCAAAAATTCAATGTTGATTTGGATGCGATTTGCGTTGTTGGAACAGGTAAACAAAGGGAAGAATTATATAAGCAAGATCATCAACTTTACATAACTTCTTATGATTACATTCGAAAAGACAGCGAAATGGTTAGTCAATATAAATTTGATTTAATTATTCTCGATGAAGCCCAATACATTAAAAATTCAACTACTAAAAATGCCAATAGTGTTAAGCTTTAGATGGATCACATCGTTTAGCCTTTACAGGTACACCCATTGAAAATACCTTAGCAGAATTGTGGTCAATCTTTGACTTTTTAATGCCAGGTTACCTTTATTCATACAAAACATTCCGTCGCTTGTATGAAAAACCAATTGTTGAACAGAATCAAGATTGTGCGAATGAATTAAAACGATTAGTATCACCATTTATATTACGACGTGTTAAAACTGAAGTATTGGATGAATTACCAGAAAAGGTAGAGATTGTACACACTGTAGAATTCAATGAGAGTGATCGTAAAGTTTATGATGCGCAATTAAAGCAAAGTGCTTTCTTAATTCAAAAGATGGATATTAATAATCAAGAAAATCGCATTCGTATTTTGGCAATGTTGTTAAAACTGCGGCAAATATGTTGTGACTTACGCTTAGTCTTTGATAATGTTGATCATCACAGTGCAAAAGTAGATGCAGCTTTTGAAATTATCCAAACAACTGCCAGTGAAGGAAATAAGGTGTTACTGTTTTCTTCGTTTACTTCAATGCTAGATTTATTGGCACAACGTGCTCAAGAATTAGGGATTAAATACCATATGTTAACGGGTAAAGATTCGAAAGAAAAAAGGAAAAAGACCATTGATGCATTCAATCAGGACGATACACCATTGTTCTTAATCTCTTTAAAAGCAGGTGGCACTGGACTTAACTTAACGGCTGCCAATATTGTCATTCATTATGATCCATGGTGGAATCAATCCGCAACAAATCAGGCAAGTGATCGAGCTTATCGAATTGGTCAAGAAAAAGAGGTTACTGTTTATAAATTGGTTATGCATGATTCTTTGGAAGAAAAAATTGTAAAATTGCAAGAAATGAAACAAGCGTTGGCCGATGAATTCATTCAAAGTAACAGTGGTGCTCTAAGTCAATTATCTAAAGATGAAATTTTAGATTTATTCAATTAAAAATTGATAAAATAGAAACAATAAGGAGACATAATATGAGTGAAAATCAAGCAAAAGAAGCAACGATTCAATTAACAATGGACAGTGAATCCATTGAAGAAAAACCATCATTTGTTAAGGAAGTGGAAGAAGAAAAACCTTCGGTTGCGGTAGAACAAATTCAAATTCCAAATGATTTGCATGAGGAAAACCTTTCAACCAGTGAAAAGGAGCAAGTGGAAACGTTTGCGAAACAAATTGATATTACAAAATCAAGTAACATTATCCAATATGGTGCAGCTGCCCAAAAAAAGATTGCTAACTTTAGTGATACTGCATTGGCGAATGTACAAACCAAAGACTTGGGTGAAGTGGGTGAAACTTTAAACGCGTTAGTTAATGAGTTAAAAGGCTTTGAAGATAAGGAAGAAGAAAAAGGTTTCTTTGGCTTCTTTAAAAAGGCTGGAAACAACATTGGAAAAATGAAAACAAAATATGATTCAGCGGAAAAGAATGTCGATAAAATTGTTGATGTTTTACAAGATCATCAAGTTACTTTATTAAAGGATATTTCTTTGTTGGATCAATTGTATGAACGCAATCAAGTAAATACAAAAGAGTTAACGATGTATATCTTAGCGGGTTATAAACGTTTACAAGCCATTCAAAAAGATGAATTACCAAAATTAAAAGAAAAAGCCATTGCTTCCGGAAGTCAAGAAGATGCGCAAGCTTTTAATGATTTAGTGAATATGGTGGATCGTTTTGAAAAGAAATTACATGACTTAGAATTAACACGTATGGTATCAATTCAAATGGGTCCACAAATCCGTTTGATTCAAAACAATGACACCATCATGACTGAAAAAATCCAATCCACATTAGTAAATACAATTCCATTATGGAAATCACAAATTGTGTTGGCTTTGGGAATTAACCATAGTAAAGAGGCAATGCAAGCACAAAAAGAAGTGAGTCAAATGACAAATCAACTTTTGAAAAGTAATGCGAAAACATTGCACATGGCATCAGTGGAAATTGCCAAAGAGAGTGAACGTGGTGTAGTTGACATCGAAACATTAGAACAAACTAATAAAGAATTAATTGCGAGTTTGGATGATGTGTTGAAAATTCAAAACGAAGGCCGTGCAAAACGTATGGAAGCGGAAGCCAAATTAACATCAATCGAAAATGAATTAAAAGCTAAATTATTGCATTTAAATATTGAAAATAGTCGTAACGAAAGTAAATAACAAAACTAAAAGGAACACAAAGTGTTCCTTTTAGTCGTTTACTTTCACATGAGAAGCTTGCAAGCCACGATCGCTTTCAATTATTTCAAATGTTACCGAGGCATTGTCCGAAAGTGTTTTAAATCCTTTTCCTACAATGGCGCTAAAATGAACAAAAATTTCCTCACCTTTAGCATCTGTAATAAACCCATAGCCTTTTGCTTTATCAAACCATTTAACCTTACCAATTGCCATAAATGCTCTCCTGATATTTATTTTACAACGAAATTAATCTTAAATCGAAAACGCTTACAAATATTTTGAAATTTTTCTTTTTCTAAATGCGAGGTTTTTAAGTACACTAAATTTTGGTAAAATAAGCTTAAGATAAGACATTATTTAGATTAAGGAGGTTAGCATGAAAAAATATGTAACACGAATATTAGCAGTAATTGCGATTATTTTTTTCATCATAACTTTTTCCCTTTACTATATGATTAAACATAATTTTTATCATGATAAATTGAGTGAGACTAGTGCCATCTATTTTGCTCAATTGCAAGAAATTATGGGTAATAATGAAACACACAATGATTTAGTGATTCGACAATTTGAGGAACAAACAATATTGAAGGCTCAACAAGTAGCCTATGTGTTAAGTCAATATGATGTGTGCACGCTTGATCAAACGATTTATCAACAGATAACGGATGCTTTTGATATTGATGAATTGCATATATTTAATAAAGCAGGAAACATAGTTGCTGGTAATAATGAAATATACATTGGTGTAAGTATGAATGATGGCGACCAAATTGGTTTCTTTAAGCCAATGCTTAAGGATCCATACCTTGAATTAGTGCAAGATATTATGCCGAACACTAGTACAGGTAAGAATATGCAGTATGCTGCAATTTGGAATCAAGATCATACTTATATTGTGCAAATAGGTCAAGATCCAGCACAAGTGTTAGAAAGCACGCAAGGACGTGATATTTCACATGTGTTTGATACGTTTACATTATTGGATGATGGCAATATGTCACTTGTTGATCACAGTGGTACTATTGTTGCATCAACAGATCCGCAATTATCTGGAAAATCATCAAACTATTTTAGCCTTGATCTTAGCGAAGTTGTAAATTCAAATAAAATAAACCACATTAAAATAGATAATAAACTTTATTGCGTGTATGCATTGGCTTACCAAGATTATGTATTGGTGCGCTTGTATCCTTCCGCTGAAACAATTGTTTCGATTTTTTCGGATATTGGAATTTATTTTACTTTTTTAATTAGCTTTACAATTATATTGGTTTTATCAATGAATCGTTATTTGGATACGCAATTGAT
>Shorty_p1__coassemble_1511_pt1 | contig 19830 bp, 21 predicted proteins | sample Shorty_p1__metabat2_high_PE_005 | metagenome-assembled genome bin Shorty_p1 | reverse complement strand
ATTATAGATAGGTATAGTATCTTTATCAAAAAAGCGAATTTTCCAGCTTAGAAAATTCGCTTTTTTAGCCTTTAAGTCCACCCCGAGAAACACCATTAACAATTTGCTTGCGAGCAAATAAGAACAAAATAATCATCGGAAGCACAATAAGCGTACTGGCCGCCATCATCAATTCAACTTTTGCACCACCTTCACTAACAAATGCATAGAGTCCAAATGGTAATGTACGTAGATTACGATCAGATACCGCCAACATTGGCCATAAAAATGAATTCCAACTAGCGATTGCATTTAATAAAATGATTGTAACTAAACTTGGCTTCGCTAATGGCACTAAAATACGCCACAAATATTTCCAATCACTGCAGCCATCAATTTTTGCTGCTTGGTATAAGCTTAATGGGACAGTATCAAAGAATCCTTTTAAAATATACATATAAAAGATGGATGAAGTAAATGGAACGATCAATGCCAATAATGTATCGTATATCTTTAAATCAATAATAGTACGGTAATTGGTAATAACAATCATTTCAAATGGAACCATCATTAATCCAAGTAATAACCCAAAGATAATATGAGATCCTTTAAACTGTAACTTCGAAAAAGCAAAGCTTGCTAATATTGTGGTAAACGCACAAATAGTAACACTACCTAACATCGCAAGTAATGAGTTAAAAAAGTAACGAACAAAAGGTGCCATTTCCAATGCTTTTTTAAAGTTATCGAATGCGAATGTATTTGGCCACCAAAGAGGTGGGAATTGTTGAATTTCAACACTTGTTTTAAATGCACCCGTAATCATCCAATAAAATGGAAATACCATGATAATTGCACCTATACTTAACAATAAATAAAGCAATACAGTGCCAAGTGAAATGTGTTTTAGTTTATTTTTCATGCATTAAACCTTCGTTTTCTTTTCAATATATTTTTGTAACATCGTAAATACAAAGATAACTGCAAATAAAATTACAGCTGCTGCTGACGCATAGCCATATTGCCCGGGCATTTTCATACGGAATTGATAATAAATATAATACACCACAGTAAATAAATTATTCGCGACACCCGGTCCTTGAAATATTGCAAACAATTCATTAAATACTTTAAAACAGGAAATGGTATTAATAATTAACACCATGAATATTGTTGGCTTTAATAAAGGTAAGGTAATGCGAAAGAATATTTTAGCTTCACTTGCCCCATCCACCTTAGCTGCGGTGTAATACAATGGATCAATATTTTGTAAACCACTTAACAATAAAATGATTGTAAAAGGCAACATGGACCAAATTCCATAAATACATAGTGCCGGAAAGTTATATGTCGTTATTTGTAACCAATTAATTGACTCAAATCCTAAACAATTCAATAAATAATTAATGACACCCGATTTATAGTTAAACATAAATTTCCACGCTAATCCAACCGCTATGGTACTTGTTACCATTGGTAAGAAATAAGCTGTTTGAAATAAACCACGAAATTTGATTTTTTTACTAAGTAAATAGGCGATTAAAATGGATAATACGAGCGAAATTGGTATGACAACAAAAACATATAGAAATGTATTTTGAAATGCTTGATGAAAGTATGGATCATTCAATACATAAATATAATTACTCATACCAAATCCTGAGTATGATTTTGTAATATAGTTAAAATTTTCCTTAAATGATGTAATCACTACGTTAACAATTGGATACAATGTAAAAATAATTACACCCAGCGCAAACGGCAGTAAATAGAAATATGGTTTAATCTTACGCCATTTCTTTTCTTTTTGATCGATTGTGCGCAATTGTTCTAAGTTATTCATGCCAAACGTTTCCCGCTTTCTGCATCAAAAACAAACACACCACGATCCAGTAATTGGACATCGACTAAATCACCTTTATTAACATTATCAAATGCATCAATATAACATCTTACGCGTTGACCATTAAGATCCAAATAGGCTAAATTCTCTTTACCCATAACATAAGTATCGCTTACCTTTGCTTTAAAATGTGAAGATGGCGTATTAATTTTCAAACTTTCACTGCGCATTGATAGAATCACAGATTTACCAATATCGGTAGTATTTGTAGCATAATGCACCATTGTTCCACCGTCCAATTCAATGCCATTTTCAACAATCTTACCATATGTTTTATTAATCGGTGGATTACCCAAAAAGTCAGCCACAAAACAATTTACAGGTTGATCATATAGTTGTTGCGGTTTAGCAATTTGTTGAAGTACACCATCTTTCATTAAAATGATTTCATCACTTATACTCATGGCTTCTTCTTGATCATGCGTAACAAATATTGTCGTTACGCCTGTTTCTTGTTGAATTCGGCGAATTTCTTCACGCATTTCAATACGCAATCTTGCATCCAAATTACTTAATGGTTCATCCAATAATAAGACTTTAGGATTTTTTACCAATGCCCTGGCAATGGCTACCCTTTGTTGTTGACCACCGGATAATTGACTAGGTTTTCTATCCAACATAGTATCCACATGAACAAGTTTCGCCATATTTTTGGCACGCTCAATGCGTTCTTGTTTCTTTACTTTTTGTAATTCCAACGGAAAACAAATATTTTCTAATACGCTCATGTGTGGATACAATGCATAATTCTGAAATACTAACCCAACACCTCGATGATTTGCACTTAATTCCGTTACATCCGCATCATCAAAATAAATATTTCCACTGGTTAATGGCAATATTCCACTAATCATATTTAGCATTGTACTTTTACCACAACCACTCGGTCCAAGTAATGCAATTAAATGTCCCGATTCAATCACTGCATTAAAATCTTGAACAGCAACCGTGTTGGTAAATTGTTTCGTTAAATGATTTAATGTTATTTTCATATTCTATTCCTTTAATAAGCTTTCCCAACTTTTACCATCCACATTCGTCAGTTCCAAGCCAAGCATTTTTGCCATAGTGGGGGCATCATTTAAAATTGAGGAGCGTTCAATGACAACCCCTTGCTTCACATTTGGTCCACAAGCAATAAACATCGTTGTTTCATCTTTACTTGGTAAATATCCATGCGAAGCTAATGAATAATGCCATCCCGGTTTTAAATATTCTTTAAATAAATCGTCACCCGCTAAGGTAGCACTAAAACTCATCGGTTCTTTTGCTTCCAATACAAAATCGATGTGTTCATTATCCAATCCAAATAGTGTTAACGCTTCTTGTTTAGTGTAAACGCGTTCAATGTTAAATTGTGGGTCTTCTTTTATTTCATTTAAAACCGTCGCTACTTTAGCTATCAATTGCGGATTATGATCTTTTACTTCAATCCAAGCACTCATTGCACATGAATGGCAATATGCTTGCCAATCTTTCAATTGATTGTTTTCATCAACCGTCAATAATCCTTTATCTTTCAATACAAGATTAAAGTTTATGTGACGTTTGACATCAGCTTGCCCATGATCGCCTAATATAACAATATTGGTATGCTCATAATCCCCATAGCGTTTTAATGCTTCGATTAAAATACCCAATTGTTGATCATGCTTTCTTAATTGGGCATGCACCGCTTCATTTTCAACACCATTAACGTGTTTAACAGTATCTAAGTCACACATTTTAATTACCATAATGTCACATTGACCATAATCTTTTAGAATATCTAAACTAACTGCCATCGTAAATTCATCCAAATTCCGATTTTCTCCAACAAGATAATGTTCATAGCGCCAAAAATAGCGATCAATTAATGCTTGTGTTGCATTGTTTTCATAAAATTGTCGAGCATTATCCCCTTGATAGGCAATGGGAACAATCATTGGTAGGTTAAAAGTATAATCGGCACCCCCACTGACTGGCCAGGTAATCGAGCATGTACTTAAACCATGTTGGCTTGCTTTATCCAATAATGTGTCACATTTGATTTGTGACTTTAATGTATACCAAGGTGCATCATCACAATTCACCTCAACCATTTCATTATGAGCAACACCATGCTTTGCAACACTGTTTCCTGTAATAATGGAACAATGATTTGGATACGTAAGGGAAGGATAAACAGGCTCTACATGTTTAACAAGTGAACCTTGAGAAATTACTTTTGAAAAATTAGGTAAAGTTTTCATGTAAGTTAAATCTTGAGTGCATAAGGCATCAAGGCAAAATAACAAAACTTTATTGTGCATATTCAAATAAATAAGGCTACGTTAGGTAAGCTAACGCAGCCACTCCTTTCACTGTTAATTATTCAGTCATAGCAGCTTCACTTAACTTCGCTGCATTTTCCAAAGCTGATTTCGCATCGAAATTTGGGTCAGCTGCACTGGCAAATAATGATTTTAATTCATCACGCATTTGGATGCTGCCACTAAATGCTGGCACTACCAATCCATCATTTACTTGTTCTCCGAGTGCTGCTAGGGCAATATTTTTGGCCACATAAGCTTGGTAAGATTCACTATCTTGCACTGCATAGTATGGTGAGTAAGCATTTAAACATTCAACCCATCGTTGATCTTGTTCAATAAAATATTTCACAAAATCTGTCACAACCTTATCGGTTGCGTCGTCCTTTTTAAATCCAATTGCACTACGATTCCAGTTAACTACTTCTTTGCTATTCTCATCAATAACAGGAACACGTGTTACGGCAACTTCACCATTAATAGCACTTAGATCCAAATAAGGTAACCCCGCACTTGAACCAATGTAGCTTACCAACGCCCCTGCATTTAAGTCGCTTGAATTATAATCACCGGTAGTTGGCGCCACTTGGAAGTACCCTTTAGCTACACCATCAGCCCACCAATTAACCCATTGCAATGTTTTTTCATCATTCCATAATACTTTTTTATTATCTGCATCAACGTATTGTCCATCATGGGATTGTAAGATAAACATTTGTGCTAAATCTTGCAATGAATCCACAGCAAGTCCAACTTTACCTGTTTGTTCATAAATGATTTTACAGTTTTCTTTTAATTCATCCCATGTTGATGGCGCAGTTAATCCCAATTCATCATAGATTGCTTTGTTATAAAATAAGACAGGCCCAGTAGTTTGAATCGGTACTGAATGAATTTTACTATCTGAATAACCCGTTGCTTCTGCATAAGTTCCTTGCGCCATCATTGAAGCTAAATCAATATCCCAATTTGCCCCAAAATCAATTAACATATCGTATCCATCAAAATTAGTTGCAAAGGATGCATAATTAAATACTAATTGTGGACCAACACCATTAATCGCCGCATCTTGAACCGTTGATTCAAAACTATTTGGATCATATCCGCCAATCACTTCAATACTTACCCCTGGATGTGCTGTTTCATATTCATTGGCTAATGTTTCCAATAATGTTTGTTGACCTTCAGTAAACGTATGCCATATCGTAAAACTTACGTTTTGATTACCTGCTGCATCACCGGTTGAACTTTCCTTAGATTGACTTGAACAAGCACATAACGATAATGCCGTTGCTGCAACTAAACTCTTCTTAACTAAACTTTTCATTTAAGAACTTAATACTCCTTCTTAATAATTTACGTTGGTTAGTATAGCATTGGTTTTTCATAAAAAAAGCGACTTAAAAAACTGTTAAAAATCATTTAACATACCCTTTACATTTGATGTCATTTTAAAAAAAATAACTTCAAAGGAAATAAAAAAAGTTGAAGCGATAAGTAATCACTTCAACTGTAATTGTTTTATTTTGCTTCTTTCTTAAGCGCTGAGAATAACATAAACAATGCCACTGCCATTAAAATATGACTTATACCAGCAATTCCAGAAATAGCTGCATTTGGACCTTTCGCCAACTCAATTGCCAATACTTGCACGACACCGCGAACAATAAACATAGCACCCATAAATGGCAATGCAATATTATAAACTGTATAGAACTGTTTAAAACGTTTATTCTCAATTAACCCTGGCATTGCTTTGACTAAACAGGCAAGCAATAAAAACATTACCATACCCATTACGATAAAATGAGTATGCACAACACCTAAACTTGTTTTACCAACAAAACCATTAAATTTAGTAAATTCACGGTAGAAGACACCACCAACTAAACCAACAATCATGTAAATGAATGCTGTATTAATCATCTTTTTCATCTATTTTCCTTCTTTCTTCATTGCATTATAACCAATGACAACGCTCCCTACATACGCACATGTCTTTGGAATCATTAACATTCCCACTAAAGGAATAACATCTGCCCAAAGAACAACAGGAATATAGAAACCAAAACTCAAAATGATTGTTAATGCCATGTATCTGAAATTTTTATCATTGGTTTTTTTCACTTGTTGCATAAACAATACAATAATTAAAATTCCCATCAATGCAAACGGAATATTACGAAGAATCGCCCATGTCATATTTCCGCCTGCAACAAACCAATCATTTTGTGGAAATAAGCATAACACAATTCTCGCAATTGCTAAAAAATACACTCCAAAAGTTAATTGTTTATTGTGAATATCATACCGTTTAACCCATACATAGTATAAAATTACATAGAAAATTGTCATAGTAACGGACGTAATGGCCTTACCCAATCCTAATTGGAAAACAAAATTTTCCAAGCCAGTTGTATTTAAAGCTATCATACGTGGCACTAAATGGAACGCATCCCCACAGCCTAAGGTAACTGCCATAATTCCAAACAAAAAGTATTGGCTACCTTTTTCACTTTTTTTCATCATTAATAGGCCGATCGCAATAACAAATGTTAAGTAACATACATCAAATACTGTTTCAATAATTGCTTGCATTTTTTTCTCCTTTTTTTAAATCGAACATCGTTCATTTTGAACTAAAGTAAATTCCGTTAAAAACGGAATTGTTTAATATAATAATTTGTTGACCATTGCTAACAAGCTTTTACAATCATAATTTCGTTGCACAATTGAAGCAATCATGTACGAAAAGATAATTTCAACAAATGCTTCACATGTAAACACATCATCAAATGCATCTTCCTTGATTCCCTTATCACCTTGAATCAAATACACCAACGATTGTTTAATATGACTCCACGTACGAAACATCAATTCTTGGCCCTCTTTTTTATCAAGCCCTGAAAAACTGACGGCATGTATCGAATAAAAGTTAGGGTATTTCGTTTCTCCCTTTTGCATACATGCATAAATCCATTCAATGCATTGACCGATTGTCTTTAAATTGGCCATTGATTGAGGAAATCCAAAAATTTCTTTCCATACCGATTCAACAATTGCTGTATTCAACTCACTTTTATTACTAAAGTAATTGTAAATCGAACCGACAGATACACCACAAGCAGCAGCAACCGAACGTATGTTGATTTTATCCCAGCCAACTTCTTGAATCATTTTTAGGCATGTATTCAATATCTCTTGTTTAGAAGTAACGACTGTATTCACAATAATCCTTTCTGTTCAAACTGAACAATGTTCATTATAAAGATAATTCTGGATTAGTCAACACTTAATGCTATTTTTTTTGTATAATTTATCTGCTGACAAGATAAATCGTATATTTTGTCGATAAAGATGAAAATTTAAGGAGGAACATCATGAACATTTCATCATTACAAAAAGCACGTTATGAATACAAACCAAAGCTTCCTGAAATGCTAAGCCATGGAATTGGCGAAATTTGTGTTAAGGAAGGTGAAGTGACACAAAGCGTTGCTGATCAAGAAAAGATCCAAGCACTTTTCCCAAATACATATGGTAAGAAAGAAATCACTTTCCAAAAAGGAACAAATACATCGGTAGCTAAAAAACAAGTTGTTGGTGTTATCTTATCCGGTGGTCAAGCACCTGGTGGACACAACGTTATTTGTGGCTTATATGATGCTTTAAAAGCAACTAATCCAGAAAATGTATTGTACGGTTTCAAAAATGGTCCTATCGGTTTAATCAACGATGACTATATTGAATTCAGTGATGATTACATTGATCAATACCGTAACACTGGTGGATTTGATATCATCGGTAGTGGACGTACAAAATTAGAAACTGAAGAACAATTTGCAATTGTTGCTGAAGTTTGTAAAAAACATGGAGTAACTGCAATTGTTATTATCGGTGGCGATGATTCCAACACAAATGCAGCTGTATTGGCCGAATACTTTGCAGCACATAATACTGGTGTTCAAGTTATTGGTTGCCCAAAAACAATTGATGGTGACTTAAAGAACGAAGACATTGAATGTTCTTTTGGTTTCGACACAGCAACGAAAACTTATTCCGAAATCATTGGAAATATCGAACGTGATGCAAACTCAGCTAAAAAATATTGGCACTTCATTAAAGTAATGGGACGTTCTGCTAGCCATGTAGCATTGGAATGTGCGTTAGAAACTCAACCAAACATTTGTTTGATTTCTGAAGAAGTAGCCGCTAAAAAAATGTCTTTATCTCAAATTGCTGACTACATTGCGGATTCTGTTGAAGCAAGAAGCAATGCAGGCATGAACTTCGGGGTAGCAATTATCCCTGAAGGTGTGGTTGAATTTGTTCCTGAATTCTCTGTATTAATTGCTGAAATCAATGAATTATTGGCTGGAAGCAAAGCAGATGCATTCAACGCATTAGCAACTTGGGAAGAAAAATATGCATTCATCGAAAATGGTTTAACAAAAGAATCTATGGAAGTGTTTGCTATTTTACCGCAAACTATTCAACAACAATTATTCTTAGAACGTGACCCTCATGGTAATGTTCAAGTATCTTTAATTGAATCCGAAAAATTGTTCTCTGCGTTAGTTGCTGATAAATTAGCTGCACGTAAAGCAGCTGGTACATACAATGGTAAATTCTCTGCATTACACCACTTCTTAGGTTATGAAGGAAGATGTGCATTCCCTTCTAACTTCGATGCTGACTATTGTTATTCATTAGGATACAACGCATTCATGTTAATCCAATACGGTTATAACGGGTACTTATCAAAAGTTAGTAACTTAAGCAAACCTGCCAGTGAATGGGTAGCTGGTGGTATGCCAATCACAAAAATGATGAATATTGAAAGACGTCATGGAGAAGATAAACCTGTTATTAAAAAAGCTTTAGTAGAATTAGATGGCAAACCGTTCAAATTCTTTGCTGACCATCGTGATCAATGGGCAAAAGAAACTTGTTTCGTATATCCAGGTGCCATCCAATACTATGGACCAAGTGATGTATGCGATTTAACAACACGTACATTAGCTTTGGAAAAAGAATAATTAACTAAACACACAAAAAGGAACATTCGCCTAAAATGTTCCTTTTTGTATGGTTATAACACTTTATCACATACGAATTTCGGTATTGCAAAACGTACTGTTCGTTTTGGATCGACAACTTGACAGAATTGCAAGTCACCACAAGCACTCATTAACATTCCCGCATCATTTAATGAATACTTTAAATGTTTTTGCAAGATTTGATTCATTGTTATACAGGCCTTATGGATTGCTGTTTCAATATTTTCATCACTACTGACGGTATAAATATGCGTTGCATCTTCTAACCGAGGTTCATCAATACTAATTCCCTTAAGTACAGATAATTTCACACTTACCTTAGCTCCAATTTCAACTCCCGAAACCATAATTTCACCATCACCCATTACCGCATGCACATCGCCCAACGCGAAATATGCGCCATCTTTAAATATAGGTAAATATAATGTTGCACCAATGCCAATTTTCGTATTATCCATGTTACCACCATGACTACCTGGTGTACCACAAGTTACCGGAGCATCCTTTGGCGCAACACCAATTACGCCAATCATTGGTTTTAATGGAATTGCGATATCATTAAAATATGCAAAGTGACCATCACAATGAACTTTTTTAATACCAGTATTAATAATATCTTTACCCAATACGCCATTATCACTTAAACACGCCATTGTACCTACTGGAGCCAATTGAATATCCAGTATGTCGACTTTTAACACGTCCCCTTCTTTTGCGTTTTCTAAATAATATGGTCCAGTTGCTGGATTAATGGCATCCCAATCCAAACTATCCATTACATAATCTTCACTATCAATTTGATTATTAAAACAATCCCTTGTTTCAATTTCTATTACTTCACCTTCACTTACTTTAATTGCTTTATCGCAATGATCGCCTAACGCATAAATATAGTTTTCCATAGCATCCCCCTTGTTAATTTTATCTTGCCAAAACATAAAACAAATTGCTATCCCAAAATTCTATAACAAGTGAAAATTATTGAAAAAAAACGATTCTTAAACGAACCGTTTTTAATAAGTTTCTATAAATACTGCACCAAAGGCATCTGGTCCAATATGTGTTCCAATCGTTGATCCAACTTGAACACGCTTTCCAATGGTATAATTTGCCTGAGTAATCATTTTCTCCAATTGTTGACAATGTTTATCACCAGAAGTCATTAAAGTTTTAACCGGATATTTTGGATGGACTTTTAACGTATTCATTTGTTCAATTATATAATGCATCGTTTGATGCACCCCCACTTTTTTCGTAGCAACAATGGCACTACCTTCATCAACGGTAATTACCGGTTTTACTTTCGCTACTGAACCAATAATGGCACTGGCTTTAGAAATTCTTCCACCACGGTGTAAATACTCTAATGTATCGACACTGGCAAAAATACGAACATGTTGCTTCATTTCTTCCAATTCTTGAATAATTAACTCAATTGTCAAATTCGCATGAATCATTTCAAGTGCACGCTCGGCCAAAAATTGAATTCCTGCAGTAGCACTTTGTGTATCAACAATGTAAATGTTTTCGTATTCAACAATATTTTTAGCTAACATCGCACTTTGATATGTTCCAGATAATTTCGACGATAACATTAAACACAACAGCGTATCACCACTTTCTTTTACCTTTTCAAATGCATCCAAGAAAGCATTTGGGGAAGGTTGACTTGTTTTAAAATGATATTTTTGATTGCATAACTTATCATAGAATTCATCTTTTGTAATTGTTACATTATCCAAATATGTTTCATCATTGGCACTTATTTGCAATGGAATCATTGCAATATTATTCGCTTTTAAATCATCGTTTGTAAAATCTGCTGCTGAATCCACTAAAAGTTTAATCATTATTTATCTCCTTATTTGCCACTTCGGCAACTAAATTAAAAATTTCCAATACTTGATTGGCTTTATCTACACCAATGCTTTCAATCAATCGATCAATAATATTCAGAATTTTAGCATGTTCGTTTTGATACACATTATGGTTGGCTTGATTCAATTGTATGAATACTTTTCGCCGATCATTTGAATCTTTGATTCGTTGAATTAAATGTTTGTTTTCCATTGAAATCAAAGTGCGATTCATTTGAGACTTTTGCATTTTAGTCATGTTACATAAATCCGTTGCCGTTAATAAATTTGGCTCATTGAGCAATAAATAACGATATATCACTAATTCATTAAACGGTAAATCGGATACCAATCGTTCATTATTAATCGCAGTTGTCAATTGTAACCAAGACTGTAATAATTGTTCATTTAATTTCATAAGCTTAATCTAGTTCACTTTGTGAACTATTATAGTTTAATTATATTGGTTAACTTTGTCAACTATATTTAAAAAATAGATGCATAAGCTTATGCTATAATTTCTTCAATAAGTGAGGTAATGTATGTATTATCGTAAATTATGCGGAAATGATATTTTTCTTTCACCCATTGACCTTGAAAATGAATATCGAATTCTAACACAATGGGTTAATGAAGATGATTCCATTAAAAACGGCAATGGATTCTTTGCCAAAATATTGGATGAAAATAAAACAAAAGAGCTTTTAACAACATGGAATGAAGGACCTTGTATGTTTTCCATTGTCACTAATGACAATGAATTTGTTGGGCATATTAATTTATTTAACTTCCATCAAACCAATTATGCTACCTTAGGTATATATATTGGCCCATATTATCGGAATTTAGGCTACGGTTCACAAGCCATGCACTTATTATTGGATTATGCATTCAATCAATTAAACTTACATAGCATTCATTTAGATGTTTATGCATTCAATCAAGATGCATTAAGGTTATATCAATCCATGGGATTTACTATTTGTGGTAACTACACAGATGCCATCTATCACAACGGCAAATACTGGTCCATTATTTTAATGGAATTGCTTAAAAAAGATTATTTAAAAGAAAGGAAGGATTAATATGGCAATTATGATTCACATTACCTATAAGGAAGCGCAAATAATGCACAATTATTTACAAATGAAATGCTTGATTCAGGTATTATTGAAAAAATTCGTAAAAATCCTGGTAACTTGCAATACGACTATTTTATTCCAATTAGTGATCCCCACTCCGTTTTATTAATAGATTGCTGGAAAGATCAACAAGCGCTAGATATTCACCATCAATCAGAAATGATGAATGAAATATTAGTATTACGTACCAAGTATAATCTATCCATGGATGTTAAGCGTTATGTAGTAAATGATGATTTAATCCCAGAATATGATCAAAAATTTATTAAAAAAATTAATTCAATCACTATAACACGGGTAAATTGAGTTATTCTAATTTTAGAGTATCACAACCCTACTGTTAAACTACCAAGAATAAGACAAGGGTCATATTATTGTTTAATGGAATTATTTAAATCACAAACTGGTTCATATTACTCTTATTGGTAGCGAAATTTTATTAAACCTGAAATGAAGAAAAGAGACATTATCATGCGATAACGTCCCTTTTTATTTTGTTAATATTTCAGTAATGATTCAATGTGTTGAATAACACTGTGTTCTTCAAAAGATCCAATAATTGTTTTTGCAACATGTTTTGCTTGATTGGATGCATTGCATGGGGCATAGGAATGATTAAATGAAGCTAACATATCAATATCATTACCACCATCCCCATAAACATAAACATCATTTACATTTATATCTAAAAACTTCGCTAACCATTTTAATGCACTGGCTTTGGATACACCTAATGAAGTTATTTCCATCATTAATGGATCACATGGTGTATTCATAATAGCATTGGAAGTAGCTAAATAATTTTCAACAGGTGAATAATCCATCCCTTCTCGCCGATGCAAATTAATTTTACAAATATCTGCATTTAATATTTGTTCTTTTGATGCATTATAGATTGTATTTTTAAAGTTATCATGCATAAATTTTTCAATCCAAGAAATATCTTCTCCTTCATCTATAAATGCATCTTTTAAAAAAGTTAAATGATCATTACAATCCAAGAATGTATAAATATGATTCGCACTAATGTATTCAAAATCATATGATTTAAATTGATCAATAAACGCAGATAATACCGTTTTATCAATCAATTCCTGATGCATTACTTTGCCCTTATGATCGGCAATGACCGATCCATTCAAACAGACATAATAGCCCTTATTATTACTGTACGATACGGGTACTTGATGATAATGTCTTCCCGTAGCGACAGTAAAATAATTCCCACTATCAAAAACTGCTTGAATTCCTTTATCAATGATTTCATCGCATTCATGTTGTGCGTTTAATAATGTACCATCCAAATCCGTTGCAAACAATCGTGTCATTAATCCAAATCTTCTCCGTTACTTTCAATTACTTTTTTATACCAGTAGAATGAATCTTTTTTACTGCGTTCATAAGTTCCTTTACCTTGATCATCTCGGTCAACATAAATAAATCCATAGCGTTTACGCATTTCACCTGTTCCGGCACTGATTAAATCAATGCATCCCCGTGTTGTATAAGCAATAAGATTCACTCATTTTCAACAATTAGTAATGGTAAATGATAGCGATCATACATCATTTCCAAGCAATATTGTAATCCACTTCAATTAGTTACCCAACCTTAAACTAAGGCGTTTAAGTATGAATTAAGCACAATCACATTCAATACCACTTACTATTTTACTAATGTATTAATTTAAAATTCTAATTATATTTAAAACCGCATGAGAAACTCATGCGGTTAATAAAGAACATTTATTATTCAGCTTTACCAGCAGAACCAAATTGTGTCATCATAGCTTTTACTTTTTCAGTAATTGCTTTAGCACCTGGAGCTAATAATTTACGAGGGTCATATCCTTTACCTTCTTGATCTTTACCAGCTTCAATGTAAGCACGTGTAGCAGCAGCAAATTCTAATTGTAATTCTGTGTTAACGTTGATTTTAGAAACACCTAAAGAAATTGCTTTTGCGATTTGATCTGCAGGGATACCAGAACCACCATGCAATACTAATGGTTTACCATTTGTAACAGCTTGGATTTCTTCCAAACGTTCAAAGCTTAAACCAGCCCAATTTGCAGGGTATTTACCGTGAATATTACCAATACCAGCAGCTAAGAAATCAACGCCTAATTCAGCAATTGTTTTGCATTCATTTGGATCTGCTAATTCTCCAGCAGAAACAACACCATCTTCTTCACCACCGATGCCACCAACTTCACATTCGATAGAGCATCCTTTAGCATGTGCTAAAGCGATCATTTCTTTTGATTTTTCTAAATTTTCTTCGAACGCATAGTGAGAACCATCAAACATAACAGATGTGAAACCAGCTTCGATACAAGCTTTTGCACCTTCATAAGAACCATGGTCTAAGTGTAAAGCGACAGGAACAGTAATTCCCATTTGATCATGGATTTCTCTAACCATCGCTACGACAGTTTTGAAACCACACATATATTTTGCAGCACCTTCAGATACACCTAACATAACTGGTGATTTCACTTCTTCAGCTGCAGCTAAGATTGCTTTTGTCCATTCAAGGTTATTAATGTTGAATGCACCTACGGCATAATGGCCTTCATGAGCCTTGTTAATCATTTCTGTTGCAGAAACTAATACCATTGTAATATTTCCTCCTAATTACATACTCATTTTAAAACATTTACTTCTTTTTTTAAAGTGAATATTCAAACCAATCATGCTGACAGGTAAGGTTGCATGTAATTGTAAGCATTGCTAAAGCAAATCGCTTCAATTTCTTGCTCATTGCAACCTCTTCGCTCCAATCCTGAAGCAATACGATCAATTTGAGAAATATCTTTCATATTAACCACATTACTATCTTCCATACCTTCCATGTAGTCCATAAAATCAAAACCTAATGCAACCCGTTGATAACCAATTTTTTCTTTTAAATACATCAATACATCTAAAAAATCTTCAAGTGTTGCATTATCGTCTTTCTTTTTAACAAACCATCTTACTGGAATACCGCCAACTATACCATCTTTACTCACGATAACTTGCAACTGCGGATCACTTAGATTACGGTAATGATTATAAAGTGCTTTAACATTAGAGTGTGATGCCATTATTGGTTTAGTGCTAATACGGGCAATATCATAATAGTTCCACTCACAACAATGACTCGTATCAATTGCCATATTCACTGCATTCATCGTCTTGATGACTTCAATTCCCATTTCCGTTAATGGTTTATTCCCTGATTTGGCACCACAAGCCAAGGCGTTATCATCATTCCAACATAACGAACCTAATCGCACATGGTGATTATATAACCAATGAATACATTCACTTGCATTTTTACGTATACCACACATGCCTTCCACCGCTAGAAAGACTTGAATTTCTTTATCTGTACCAAACGAAAAATGTTTGCTATTATTCACTGCTTGTTCACAATAAAGAATATGTGCTTCCATATCCTGCCAACGCAGATCACCATGGAAGCAACAAACAATAGCTGAAAATTTCATATTCCCACTTTTAAAGCGTGGGTAATGAAATTCATCCAACCGATTGGGTTGTACTTCTCGATTATCGAAAATATCATTTCCAATGTCATCATGTAAATTCGCAAATTTCATCCGTTCACCTTCTTTCATAATCATTATAATAAGTTCTAATACGCATTAAGTTATCATTTTTCCTAGCTAACGTTAAATGTGAAAGAAATTGATAGCAAAAATACATAATTCAACATTTATTCTTTGCCAATATTTGTTAAGATTAATTAAATAAGGATTGAGTAATGAGTAAAAACACAACAAAAATGGCTATTTCCTATGCATTTAAAGAATTATTATTGGAAAAGCCTTATAACAAAATTACTGTTAATGATATTAGTGAACGCTGTGGTATAAATCGTCAAACGTTCTATTATCACTTTTTAGATATTCCAAACATGGTGGAATGGATATGCAATGATGATGTATCAAAAGTCATCAATTTCGACATCACCTATGAAAATTGGCAAGAAAGTTTTTTGCTTATCTTTGAATTATTAGAAAAAGACAAAGCATTCATCATGAATATATACCATCATGTATCCCATGAAATCTTGACGAACTTTTTGCATCAAGCAACCTATCGCATGCTAATGCAAGTATTGGAGGAAAAATCCAGCAATATTAAAGTAAGCCAAACAGAACGTGATTTTATTGCTAATTTCTATAAATATGGTTTTGTTGGATTAGTCTTAGATTGGGTCAATCACGATATGCAGGAAGACCCCCATTTAATCATTGAACGATTGGATTCCTTAATTAAAGGTTCTTTCCAACAAGCATTAATCCATAGCAGTAATTAGACACTAATCAATAAATGTCGTAATAATCATCATTTATTCCCTAACGTCAAAGCGCACGACAGATGCGCTTTTTTGCTTATTTTCCATAATAGTCGTTCTAACTATGCTTAAGACATACACCATAAGGAGGTAAGTATGTATTATTCAAGTGGAAATTACGAAGCATTTGCTCGCCCTGAAAAACCCAAAGATGTGGATTCAAAAAGTGCCTATATCATTGGCACTGGGTTAGCTGGATTATCTGCTGCATTCTTTTTAGTCAGAGATGGTCAAATGAAGGGTGAAAACATTCATTTATTAGAAAAACTTCCAATATCCGGTGGAAGTTGTGATGGATTCTTAGACGTGTCCAAAGGCTACTTTATGCGCGGTGGTCGAGAAATGGATAATCATTTCGAATGCATGTGGGATATGTATAAAGATGTACCCTCCATTGAAACGCAAGGTATATCCGTATTGGATGAATATTATTGGTTAAACAAACATGATCCAAACTATTCATTATGTCGCGCTACAATTAATTGTGGGGAAGATGCCCATACCGATGGTTTGTTTAACTTAGATAAAGAAAGTGCTCAAGATTTAATGCGCTTATTTATGATTAGTGAAGATAAGCTAGAAGATGTTAAAATTTGTGACTTCATGAATGAAAAATTCTGGGACACTAATTTTTGGCTCTATTGGCAAACAATGTTTGCATTCCAAAAATGGTCCAGTGCCTTGGAAATGAAACGTTACATTCAACGCTATGTGCATCATATCGATGGATTACCTGATTTTAGCGCGTTACGCTTTACCAAATATAACCAATATGAAAGCATGATTTTACCATTATTAAAACATTTAGAAAGTCATGGTGTAACCATTAGCTATGACGTTAAAGTAACTAACGTTATTATCGACCAAAATAATGGTTTCCGCGTGGCAAGTTCTATTGAATATGAAGATAGCGAAGGCAATGAACACTTTATTCCATTAACTGAAAATGATTTAGTATTTATTACCAATGGTTGTTGCACTGATGTTTCTTGTTATGGAACGCAAAATACAATACCTGACTTAACGCAAATAAGTCCAGGTCATGGTGATTCATGGGATTTATGGAAAAACATTGCAATCCAAGGAGATGATTTTGGTCATCCTGAAGTTTTCTGTGAGCATGTAGATGAAACCAATTGGATGAGTGCAACTATTGAAACAAAAGATAAAGAAATCATTGAATGCATTGAACACATTACGCATCGTAACCCCCTATCCGGTAAAGTCACAACCGGTGGAATCATCACTGTCAAAGACAGTGTCAATAACTGGTACCTTTCTTGGACCGTTAACCGTCAACCTCAATTTAAACACCAACCTAAAGATACCGTATTAATTTGGATTTATGGACTTTCCACCGACGTACCAGGTAATTACATTCGAAAACCAATGCGCGATTGCACCGGTTGTGAAATAGCTCAAGAATGGTTATATCATATCGGCCTAGACATGGATAAAATTGAAGATTATGCACAAACACGATGCAACACAACAACGTGTTACATGCCTTACATTACCGCATTCTTCCAACCACGAAAAAAAGAAGATCGCCCACTCGTTGTACCAAAAAATGCCAAAAACTTTGCATTTATCGGTCAATTTGCTGAAACACCACGTGATACCATTTTTACTACTGAATATTCAATCCGTACAGGTATGGAAGCTGTTTATACATTACTTGATATTGATCGTGGCGTTCCCGAAGTATGGGGAAGTATGTATGATGTACGTGAGCTATTCAAAGCATGCTATTATGCTTTAGATAAAAAATCACTCAATGAATTACCATTAAACTTTAAAGATAAGATTGTCCTTAAGAAAATCGAAGAACGTATTAAAAACAGTGATATTGAAAACTTATTGGAAGAAAGCCATTTAATTGATAAAAAATAGTATCAAGAATAATAAATAATCCACCCTACCGGGTGGGTTATTTATTTAATGTTATTGTTACAGTTGTTCCGAAATTTAATTGACTTTCAAACCGAATACTACCTTCACATAACGAAATGATTTTAGATACTAAAGCCAAGCCCAAGCCATATCCTTGAGTAGCGTGTGCTTTATCAGCTTGGTAGAATTTATCAAATATATGATGTAAAGCATCTTCATCCATCCCTATGCCGTCATCACTGATTGTAATAATGATATTTTGTTTCAATTGAGTTAATTTAACTGAAATATGTCCACCATCATTAGTAAACTTAATGGCATTATTGATTAAATTTACCCAGACATGATGCATCATTTCCTCATTTCCGTAATAAGTAATCGGTAGTAAATCAATGGATAAATCAATATTTTTTGCTTCCCATTGTTCTTGTAACATGACAATGCATTCGCGAATTTGTTCATCCAAGCGATAGTATACTTTTTCTGTAATAATGCTTTGATTTTCTAATTTAGATAATGTCAATATTGTTGATGATAGATTGGTTAATCGCTTGGATTCTTTAACGATAATATCAATGTACTCTTTTTTTTCAAGACTCGTTAAATCATCATGTTGCAATTGTTGAGCATAACCCACAATAGAAGCGATTGGCGTTTTGAATTCATGCGAAAAATTATTAATGAAATCTTTTTTTAGCAATTCATTACTTTGCAATTGATCAATCATTTGGTTAAAATTTTCAATTAATTCCTGCATTTCTCCTTTGTGATGGTACTTTAATTTAACTTGAGGTATATGCACATCAAAATTACCTTTTCCAATTTGCTTTGTGGCTGCAATGATATTGTTAATTGGATTTAAAAAGCCTTTGGTAAAAGGAATCATCAGCAAAGTCCCTAGGATTACTGCCGTGATAAAACCAATCGTTAGTAGCGTAAATGGTGAGCGACCTACAGTATTAAACACGCCCAAGCGGTCAAAAATAGAAAGTGCTCCAAAACTAACCAATTGAGCAATGGCCATAATAATACTAACAAATACAATTAATGAAAATCGTACACTGTGCATGTGCTTCATTTTTCAACCGCCTTATACCCTAACCCACGAATCGTAATAATTTCAAAATCTGGATTATCATTAAATTTATTTCGTAATCGATTAATGTGAACATCCACCGTATGTTCTTCACTTTCACTGTCAATATTCCAGACACTATCCAATAGTTGAGAACGTGTAAATATTTTATTTTTATAACTTAATAAGTGAAATAGTAGCGCAAATTCCTTTTTCGGAAGTTCAATCGTTTTATCTGGAGTCGAAACAGTCAAGCTGTCATAATC
>Shorty_p1__coassemble_1455_pt1 | contig 21476 bp, 19 predicted proteins | sample Shorty_p1__metabat2_high_PE_005 | metagenome-assembled genome bin Shorty_p1 | reverse complement strand
CATCGATGGGATAATTTTAATTATTTCGTGTGTCTACCTCGGTGGGATTATATCATAGGCTCTGCTTTTACTATTTCATGAAATATTTAGGACAACAAACATAAATATACTAAGGGTTCATAAAATTCTTGATAGAAGCTGACTTTTAGTCAAAACATTAGTGAATTCTATAACGAATTACTTGTTAATTTTTTATAAAGGTGTATAGTAGGGCTATCAAGACATTGATACGTATTGTACCGAATGCCAAGAATAGGAGAATAGAATGAAAAAGCTTTTTGCAAGTACATTGGCCGGATTCATGGTATTGAGTTTGGCTGCGTGTTCTGGTAGTAATGACGCTAAAGAAACAGCAACAACTACTGGAAAATTAACACCTGGCACTTACACTGCAAGTCGTGCTGGATTAAATGGAGATGTTGAAGTGGAAGTTACAGTATCTGAAACAGCCATTGAAGATGTTAAAGTAGTGAATGAAATGGAAACGCCAGGTATTGGATCTGTATTAGTAGATGGGTCTAAAGAAGGTATTGTACCGGTAGTTTCAATTCCTAAAGCTATTGTGGAAAATCAAAGCATTGCAGTGGATTCAGTAACTGGTGCAACCATTACTTCTGGTGCTATTAAAGGTGCTGTTGAAGATTGTTTAGTTGAAGCTGGTGCTAATGTGGATGAATGGAAGAAAGAAGTTGCATTTACTCCTGCTGAAGTTGCTACAGATGCAGATGTTATTGTTGTTGGTGGCGGTGGTGCCGGTTTAGTTGCTGCCATTAGTGCTAGTCAAAATGGTGCTAAAGTTATCGTTTTAGAAAAGAATGGTGCAGTAGGTGGTGACACACTTGTTTGTGGTGCTATCTATAACAACCCAGATAAAGAATTGCAATCACAAGTTGAAATGAGTGATGCGGTTAAACATCAATTAGAACAAGCTTTAGAAGTAGAACCTGTGGATGACAAACATGCTGCTTTACAAGATGCAGTTCGTAAAGAATGGGAAGAATATAAAGCAAGTGGTGAAACTTATTTATTCGATAGTGATAATTGGTTTGAATTACAAACTTACCAAGGTGGAGATAGTGTAGCTAACTTAGATTTAGTTGAAGTGTTAACACATCAAGCAGCGCCTGGTTATGAATGGATTAAATCATTGGGTATGGAATTCAATGATAAGATTAGTCAAGGTGCGGGTTCATTATGGCAAAGAACACATACTTCTACGAAACAAATGGGCACAGGATTTATTTCAACTTATGTAGAAAATATCGATAAAGATCCAAATGTGACTATTTTACCTGAGATGACTGGTGAAAAATTAGTAACAGATGATAGTGGTAAAGTTATTGGCGTTGTTGCAAAAGATAAAGGTGGTAACGAAGTTACGTTTAATGCAACTAAAGGTGTTGTTTTAGCAACTGGTGGTTTCGCTGCGAACAACAAAATGGTTCAAGAACATAATACAAGTGGTAAATGGGACGATTTAAGTAAAACGATGACTACTAACCGTTTCTCTTGTAGCCAAGGTGATGGTATTCGTATGGCACAAGAAGTTGGTGCGAGTTTAACGGATATGGATCAAATCCAATTATTATACTTAGGTAATACGAAGAATGGTCAATTAACAAAATATCCAGCACGTTGCGCTAATGGTACTGACCAAGAAATATTCATTAACAAAAATGGTGAACGTTTTGTTCGAGAAGATGGTCGTCGTGACGAAATTTGCTTAAAAGTATTACAACAACCCGATGGAACGTTCTATTTCTTAGAATCTGCTGATGGTGATGGTTATGTGGATATTGCCACTGCTAAAACAGCGGATGGATTTGATTTTGCAAAGATGGAAGAAGAAGGATATATCATTGTTGCTGATACATTAGATGAAATGGCAGAAAAATTAGGTTGTGATGCTGAAACATTGAAAGCAACAGTTGATGCATTCAATGCAAGCGTTGAAAGTGGTGAAGATGAATTTGGACGTACTTTATATTCTACTAAGTTAGAAAATGGTCCATGGGTTGCTACACCACGTACAGCTTGCTTACACCACACAATGGGTGGTGTGACTATCGATACATTAGGTAATGTATTGGATGAAGCGGGTAACCCAATTAAAGGTTTAGTTGCTGCTGGTGAAATTACTGGTGGTATTCATGGTGCTAACCGTTTAGGTGGTAACGCTGTGGTTGATACAGTAGTATTTGGTAAATTAGCTGGCGAAACTATTGCAAAATAGTTAAAACCTCTATGCAAAAAGGTGATCTCAAAAAATCACCTTTTTGTGTGGGTTTAACTAAGCAAACATAATCATATATAGGGAAATGGGTAATACCACTTCCCGATTTTACATCGTCATGTCAAAGCATTTATACGCTTTTCATATAAAATCGGAGGTCTAAAACCCGAGTTTCATATAAAAATAGGGGTTAAAATATACGCTTTTCAATAATTTCAATTTGTTTACAGTGTGAGAAACCATGTAATTAATGTAAAAAATCGTTTATCTCATTATAAAAAAGTGATAGATTATTATGCGTCGGTCGCAATTCCCCGACGTTAAACAAAACAAGGAGAGATAAAATGAATACAAAAAAAATGGCCACGGTAGCAATGATTGCTGCAATTTATGTGGGATTAACGGTGGTATTGGCCCCTATTTCATATGGACCAATTCAAGTTAGAATTAGTGAGATGTTAACGTTGTTACCAATATTTTATAGCCCAAGCATAATTGGTGTTACATTGGGATGCTTTTTAGCTAATTTAGTTGGCGTGTTTATGGGGAGTAATGTATTGGGGGTATATGATATTTTTATTGGTACCATTGCTACATTAATTGCAGCAATCATTACTTATAAAACACGCAATGTACGAATTAAGAATTATCCTTGGTTAGCGATTGCTTCTCCAATAGTATTTAATGGTATTATTATTGGTGCAGAATTAGCCTATGCATTTATGCCGGATACATTTATGGTAGGATGGTTAATTAATGGAGTACAAGTAGCGATTGGTGAAGCAATCGCGGTCATTGTGTTATATCCATTAGTTAAAGTTATCGTAAAACGATTAAATTTAAGTGAATAAATAAAAATATAAGGAATTGTAAGCAGTAATCAATTATGGTTACTGTTTTTTTAGAGTTTATGGTAGGTAGGCCTTATAATAGAAAAGGTATGAGAAAAGGATTATTTATTACAGTGGAAGGATGCGATGGATGTGGTAAATCCAGCGCAACACAATTAGTTGTACTATCATTAATGGATAAAGGATACGATGTGATTCATACCCGGGAACCAGGGGGAATTGATATTGCTGAACAAATTCGTTCAGTCATTTTAGATCCTAAAAACACGGATATGGAAAAACGATGCGAAGCATTATTGTATGCAGCGAGCAGAAGACAACATTTAGTACAGAAAGTATTACCTGCATTAGCTGAAGGTAAAATCGTTGTCTGTGAACGCTTTGTTGATTCTTCCTTAGTCTATCAAGGATATGCGCGTGGTATTGGGATTGATGAAGTATGGAATATTAATCAATTTGCCATAGAAAATCATATGCCAGATTTAACTTTGTTTATGGATGTGGATTATCAAGTAGGCCTAGAACGGATTGCCAATCGTAGCGGTAAGGATCGCCTTGATATTGAATCCAACGAGTTTCATCAAAAAGTTTACCAAGGGTATCAATTGGTATATGAAAAGTTTAAAGACCGTATGACATTAATTGATGCATCCAAACCGTTAAATCAAGTTGTAAGCGATATGGTTAGTGTGATTGAGGATAAGTTAAATGGATAAGCAAAGCTTATTGCAAAGTCAGCATGTTGCTTCCAATGTACTAAGTAAAGCGTTACTAACGAATAAATTAAGTCATGCTTACTTATTTGCAGGTCCGCAAGGATGCAATAAGAAAGATTTTGCATTGCTTGTTGCGCAATCGTTTGTGTGTCAAAACAGTGACACACAAGGTTTTGCGTGTCAAAAATGTCCTAGTTGCTTACGTATACAAGATGGTAACTATGGCGATTTATTTGTGTTGGATAAATCCAATAGTACGGGAAGTAAGCAAATTTTAAAAGATGATATTCAACATTTACAACAATTCTTTGAAAATACCGCTATTGAAGCCAGTGGGAAACGTGTTTATATTATTCATAATGTTGAAAACTCAACCAGTGAAGCATTAAATAGTTTATTAAAATTTCTAGAAGAACCAAGAAATAATATTTTAGCGATATTGACTTGTTCCAGTGTGGAAGCGGTGCTTCCTACCATTGTTTCCAGATGCCAAGTTATTCATTTTCATAAAAATGATCCTATTGTTAATTTAGAGAAACCATGGCAAGTATACTTAGCGAGCCATTGTGTATTGGATGAAACAATTGATGAATTAATGGATAATAAAGCATTCAATAGTGCATTGGATGCTTTGGATATATTTATGAAAGCGAATCGCTACACATTGGATGAAATAATTATTTCCATTGAAAAAGATTTAGTGATTGATAATAAAAATAAAGCAAGTTTAACTTACTTTTTTGAATGTTTATATCATATCTATCGGCTTAAGTTGAGCAATAATAGCTTATTTATGCATTATTTTGCTAAAATAGAATTGTTTTTAAATAATCCAAGTAATGGATTATTAATATTAAGACAAGGTGCTTTAAAAAGCACGAAAACATATTATATGCCATTAGTTTATGAGGAAACGATGTTGGCATTGAAGAAGGAGTTAGTATGAATTATGTAGCGGTTCATTTTGAAAATGAATCTTTAAAGTATACATTTGCAACAGATTATACCCAACTTAAAAACGAACAGGCGGTTGTAGTGGATACGGCCAGTGGGTATGAACTTGCATTTGTGGCTGGACCTGTTCTTGGGGAAAACGAAGCAAAATTACCTCAAGATAAAGAAATCAAGCAATTGATTCGTATTGCAAGCGAAGAAGATATTGCGCAATATCAATCGAATAAAGAAGCAGCGAAAGAAGCGATGAGTATTGTTAGTCATTGCATTGAACAATGCCAATTGGAGATGGATTTAGTGGCAACGAATTATAATTTAGATCGTTCTAAGATTTTAATTACGTATGTTGCTGAACATCGTGTCGATTTTAGAGAATTATTAAAAGTATTAAATATAGAATTAAGATGCCGTGTAGAATTACGTCAGATTGCCATTCGGCAACGGGCGAAATTTATTGGCGGTATTGGACCGTGCGGCAGACCGTTATGTTGTGCGACATTCTTAAATGACTTTCAAAGCGTTTCAATTAATTTAGCGAAGAATCAAGGATTAAGTTTAAATGCGTCCAAGTTAACGGGACAATGTGGCAAATTAAAATGTTGCCTGCGTTATGAAGATGATATTTACACAGAATTAAACCAAGGATTACCAAAATTAAATAGCTGGGTAGAATTTGAAGGTGAAAAGTTTAAAGTAGCTTCAATGAATCTATTAAGTAATTACGTCCGTTTGGATAATCCATTAAAATCCAAGATGATTACTGTGGATGAATTAAGGGAACATGCTGTACCGACACAACGGTTAACTAAGAAAGCCATTAATGAAATTAAAGAAAGTGGCGGTCACCGTATCAGTAAGGATGTTACGGTTTCTCAAGCATTAAAAGATAATGAAGCAGCGAAAGAAGCTTCTAAGCTTGCTAAGCCAATTAAAGCAACCCCAAGCTATACACAATCAGTTAATATTGATCAAGAAAAACCAGCTAAGACAAAAACGGTGAATAAAGGTAGTGAAACACGTGTATTCAAGGCAAAAGAATCTAAAAAGCCAGTAACACATACAACGAGTAAATCGACGAATAGTGAAAGTAAATCCGATAATAAGCGTGTATTTAAGAAAAAACAAACTGGCAATCAAATACCTAATAAACCGGTAAATAATACGAAAAATACTACGCACAATAACAGCAATAAGCGTACTTTTAAGAAGAAATCGGTTGGAACAGATACTATTCGGATTATTGAAGAACATGAAGCAGATTAGTTATCAAAAAGAGCAAGCAACACTTTATCTTGTACCAACACCAATTGGTAATAAAGCAGATATGACCAATCGTTGTTGTGAAGTGTTGCAATGTGTCGATATTATCGCTTGCGAAGATAAACGTGTAAGCGTAAAACTATTGGATTCATTAGGGGTTCATAAACCATTAATGGTGAATCAAAAGTTTAATGAAGACAGTAATGTGGAAACATTCATGCAATTATTGGATGAAGGTAAAAGCATTGCCCTTATATCCGACGCAGGTATGCCATGTATTTCTGATCCAGGCTATACAATTGTGTATCAATTAGTGAATAAGGGTTACAATGTTGTCCCTTTACCGGGTGCCAATGCCGCTTTAACGGCATTAATGGCATCGGGTATTGATAGTGCGCGGTTTACTTTTATTGGCTTTTTACCAGCCAATAAAAGTGGACGGGAAAAAGAATTAACCCTACTAAAAGATAGAAGTGAAACATTAATCTTTTATGAAGCGGTACACCGGATTATGGAAACATTACGAAGTATGTTGGAAGTGTTGGGTGATCGCAACGTATGCGTAGCAAGAGAACTCACTAAACTGCATGAAACGATTTATCGGGGCAAGTTAAGTGAAATTATTGAACAGATGGATGTAAAAGGGGAATATGTCATAGTGGTTGAAGGGAATAGTGAAGTAAACAAAGAAAGTACTTCCATTGATGTGACTACTTGCATCAAGCTGTTATTGGATGAAGGCATTAGTGTTAAAAGTGCAAGTAAAGTCGCTGCTGCATTAACGGGTATTCCAAAAAATCAATGTTATCAAATGGCCAGTGAATTCAATAAGTTATAATAAAGTGGCAATGCCACTTTTTAGTTTAGGTAAATGTACCCGAATTATTAAAAGATATAATAAGGAATAAAGCGTAAGTTTAAAGCCTTTTCGCTAACGTGTTAAAATGGTAGATATTGAAAGGAAACATAGTATGAAACGTTTAGCTATAAGTTTATGCGCGGCGTTAATGTTAACTGGTTGCGCAGGTAAAGAAATTAGTTTGGAAAAAGCATTATCAATTGCTGAAAATGCGGCGCAATGCGAAAATAATTGCAATATTATCAATCAACAAAAGAATGACGATGGATTCTATTTTGAAATTGATAAAGCAGGGGAATCGATCCATGTGCGAATGGATGATGATGGTGATGTTGAAGCCATTGAAAAACGTCAAGCAACGGAAAATACCACTACCAATGATATATCATCGACACCTAACAGTGCCCAATCTTCAACGAATCAACAGTCAGATGGTTGTAATTATACCCAACAAGAGTTAAGTGAAGTACTACCACAATCTATCTTGGATTCACTTGGACTAAGTTTTGATACAATATGTAACTTGAGTGTTACCCAAGAAGAAGATGATGGCAGAATATATGATAAGATTCAATTTCATAGTAACCAACGACGTTACAAATTTGAACTCTATCAAAATGAATTAGTGGAATACAATTGCTTTATCGCTAATAAATACTATGAAGCAGGTAATTTAAGTCAAGATGAAGCATTAGCGATTGCTTATGAAATGACGCAATCAACGCAAGAAAATAGTAAAATATTTGAAGCAGAATACGATGCTGTTAGCCATGAATATGAATTTGAAGGTAATTTTAATGGTCGCTACGCGAGTGTTAGCGTGTATGATAATGGTGTCTTAAATGAATTGGAATGGAAATAGGAATATGCGTTTATATAATTCAAAAACTGGTAAGGTTGAATTATTTCAACCAATGGATGAAAAATTAGTCAAAATGTATGTGTGTGGACCTACTGTTTATAACCATGCACATATTGGTAATGCCCGACCCATTGTCGTATTTGATACATTAGCACGTGTAATTCGTGCTAATGGATATGATTTACATTATGTATCTAACTTTACGGATGTGGATGATAAAATCATTAATAAGGCCATTGATGAAGGGGTGGATGAAAAAGTTATTTCTACTCGCTACATTGATGCGTACAATGCCCTAAGAAATCAATTGCAATGTGAAGCGTTGTATGCGACACCAAAAGTTACCGATACAATGGATGAAATTATTAGTTATATTGATGATTTAGTTAAATCAGGTAATGCTTATAATGTGAATGGTAATGTTTATTTTGACGTTTTAAAATGTCCAAGCTATGGATGTGTATCTCGTCAAAATTTAGCGGATTTGGAAGCTGGGGCTCGTATTGAAACAAGTGATGAAAAACACAGTCCGTATGACTTTGTTTTATGGAAAAAAACTGATAAAGGAATTCAATGGGACAGTCCATGGGGAAAAGGAAGACCAGGTTGGCATACTGAATGTGTGGTAATGATTCAAGATAACTTAGGTGGTCAAGTTGATATTCATGGGGGTGGAGCGGATTTAAGATTCCCACACCATGAAAATGAACAAGCACAATGTGTGTGTCATTCAAATCATGATTTAGCAAATTATTGGGTACATAATGCCATGATTAATTTGGATGGTGTTAAGATGAGTAAATCTTTGGGAAATATTTTATGGGCTAAAGATATTGTTGCTCAATTGGGTGCGAATTTATTCCGATGGATTATTTTATCCACGCATTATCGTGGGACATTAAACTTCTCAGAAGAAGTTGTGGAATCCAGTCGTAAAGAATTGGATAAAATTACTACACCTTTACGACAAGCTAACTTACAACTTCAAGTAAGTGGTTACAGTAGCGATGAGTATGATAAAGATAGTTATGATGCATTTTTAAATGAAATGAGTGACGACTTAAATACACCAAATGCAATGACTGTGATTTTTGATACAGTGAAAAAGTTAAACGCAGCTTTACGAGTTAAAGAAAAAGATAACGGTATTATCTCGGGCTACTTTAATAGTATTAATAAAATGTTAGCTGTTTTAGGAATCTTTATTGAATTGCCGAAATTTACCTTGGAACAATTGGATTTATATAATCAATGGAATCAAGCCAAAGCGAATAAAGACTTTGAATTGGCCGATACTTTAAGAGCACAACTCGTCGACCAACACATTTTATGATGCATACGGGAAGAAAATATGCATTTATTGGTGATGCCGTTTGGGGACTAAAAATAAAGTTGCGCCTTGTTGAAAGTAATATTAATTTAGGCAAAGATATTAACATTGCCACAGCGTATTACTTAAGTGCTAGTGCGCAAGCAAGTTTATTTCAACACTTATATAAAGACCATTTTTTTAGCGAAATTGAGCAAACTATCTATAAAAAAGGAAGAAATATTAAAGTAACCAAGCGAAATTCTCATGAAAATATCACCATATATCGATGTGCCAGTGGATTTGAAGCCATTATTGGCTATTTGTATATGGAAAATCAATGCGAACGTATTGATGAAATTATTGATATTATGATGCAAGAAAATAAAAATGAAAGCGAAAGTATTTAAAACACTATGGGAAGGGAGAAACAATAATTATGCCACAATGGATTTATGGAAAGAATACGGTTCGAAGCGCTTTAGAAAGTAATAAAGGCATTGAATCGTTAATGTTGGTGAATCAAGATTTAAAATTCATTGCATTGGCTAATCGTAATCACATTCCGATTGAGTATATTTCCGCAAAACAAGCCAATAAATTAAGCAATAACGGCAACCATCAAGGGGTATTGGCCAGAATGAAAGATTATGCTTACGTATCCTTGGATTCATTAATTCAAAATAATAAGGATAATCCCTATTCGACTTTAGTACTATGTGATGGTATTGAAGATCCCCATAACTTGGGTGCTATCTTAAGGGTGTGTGATGCCTGTGGATTTAATGGAGTCATTATTAAACAAGACCGCAATGTTGGTTTGAATGCAACGGTAGCTAAAGTTAGTGTTGGGGCCATTGAATCCGTCCCTGTCGCTTGTGTGAATAGCATGAATACTTGCATTCAAACATTAAAAGATAATGGGTATTGGATCGTTACCACTACATTGGATAGTGAAAGTGTGGATTACCGCGCCGTTAATTACGATACAAAGATTGTATTGGTGTTGGGTAATGAAGGTAAGGGGGTTTCCAGTCTGGTCGCTAAACGCTCTGATTGGAAAGTTATATTACCAATGCATGGTATTGTGGATAGTTTGAATGTATCGTGTGCTTTTGCAGCAATGGGTTATGAAATATTAAACCAACGCTTTCCATATAGGGGGAAAGCGTCATGCAAAACGACTTTGAAATAATTTATTATTGTATATTAAACGACGATGTAGCATTAAACCTGTACTTGGATAACTTTACCAAGTACTTATGGGGCATGCTACATCGTATTGTTTTTCGGGCTGAACGAAGAAATGAAATCTATGAGATGGGTGCCTATGATTTATTGATTGATTTACTTTATACTGTTTCTTTCCTTCGTACAAAAAATGTTAAAGCATTCTTTTCAAGTGCGTTAGCGCATGAAATAAAACGAATTAACAGTAAATTAAGTATTAAAGACGCAAAAAATTGTTATATGGATGATAGTGAATCGTATGCATCAATTGTTGCTTCAGTATACTTAAGGGATGATGAAGATCCATGTGTCATTGATTATCGGAAAACATTAATTGATCACGTATATGAAGTGATGAATTATAACTTAAGCAGTAAGCAACAACGAGCCATTGAAAACTGCATTGCCGGTAAAGATGAGCAAGGATTTAAAGATTATCGCTCCTATCAAAATGCCTTGTATCAAGCCCGTAAAAAGATTAAAGAATCCATGAATGATTAAGTATTATCAGGGTAAATAATTCGTTCAATAATGTGAATAAAAGCATCCAATGATGTATCTTGTTTACGCAAATAAATAAAGAAATAATCGACTATAAATTGGGCAAACTGTTCTTTACTTAAATCATCATTGAATAAATGGTTATCAATGGAATCATCAGCATTGATTAAATAGATAACAAATTGCTTTAAATCCTGTTGCATTAGTGCTAATTGTTGATTATTAAATACTTCTATTGAAGATAAACAATTTAATAAAGACCCTAAAGAAGCATCCAAACTAATTTTAATAATGCGAAACAGCAGTGGTAAAGCTTCCGCTAGTGGATAACCATAACATTGTGTCTTGATTGTGCGATACACATCTTGCCAATAACTTTGCGTTAACGCAATTAACAATTCGTCTTTATTTTTGAAATAATTATAAATTGTTCCTACGGACACATGAGCGTTATTGGCAAGATTCCGTATATTTATTGCATCTACACCCTGCGTAGATGCAATTGTGTGCGCACAATCAATCAAACTTGTATATAACGTATCATCCTTAGTTCGCATTAGTATTCCCCACCATTCTTATCTTGCACATGTTTACTTACATTATAGCGAACGAAGGATGATTCGATAATAGTTAATATTATCCATATGATCCATCGGATCAATGAGCGTTTATAAAAAGTTTGGTGACAATGAGTTATCAAAACATTAATTGGAATAAATCTTATATCGTCTTCATTTAAGACGTATTTATAGTATTTATTCTTTGCCAAATTAAAAGCAGAAAATTCAAATCTATCTAAATAGCTAATCCTGAATTTTAAACCTTAGAAGGTGTTACAAAACATCCCTTTGACAGTGCATATTTTTACAATAAAAGCTTTTGATTAATTTAACTAACAATTTTGTTAAATTATTTCAACGATTGAATATAATCTCTTTTGGCATAAACTACACGAGCTATTGTCACAAGCTGTTTGTTTTCATCTACCCAATAGAACATTAGATAATTTTTTACAATGATTTTTCTGTACTCGTGATTTAGTGGCTGAGTGGTTTGATAGACACGATTTGCATAAGGGAAAGTAAGTACACTTTCTGCTGCATTAAAAAAATCAATAGCCAAAAGATCTGCGGCGTTAGGGTTCTTTAGTTCAAAGCTTATATAGCGTACTATTTCTAGCATGTCTTGCTGAGCACTAGGTAAAAATTCTAATTTATACATTATTTTTCTCGGATTGCTGCTTTCATTGCTTTTAGGACTTCTTTGGACGAATAGCGTTGATCTGTTAGTTCCGCCTTTATCTCAGCTTCTCGTAGTTTGAAATATACTTCACTCTCAAATTGAAGTTTTTCAAAGGCATTCATACTCATGACAACCATATCACCATAACCATTCTTCGTTAAAAAAACAGGTTGTGAAGTTTCGTGCACAGTCTTAGAAATATCTGCAAAATTATTCCTTAAATCTGATACAGGTCTAATATTATTCATACTATTTCTCCTTTAGTAAATTTTAGCATAATTACGCTAAATCCATCAAATTATTATTCAAAATTTAGTTAATAAAACAGCACTTTTGATTAATTGGCTAAAAAGGCAAACTATTTGTTTAAAATGGCACGTGAATCATTTAACAAGCAACAATATTAAGCGTAGAATGGGATTAGAAATAAAGGTAAGCTTTATTCAAGGAGGAAAGTATGAGCTCGAATACAAAAGAGCAACATGGTCTAAACAAAAGCTTGAAATTAATTTTTGTTTATACCGTTGCGACTGGATCGATTTTCACATTCGTAAACTATTGGGATTCAGTATTTTATGGATATTGTGGATCTGGTACATTTCTAGCCTTTGCCTTAATGACAATCGCAATTTTGCCTGTAGCATTGGTGTACAGTGAGTTGGCCTCATTGTTCCATACAGGTGGGGGAGAGTTAGTTTATAATACCGTCGGTATTAATAAACATGTTGGTTTTTTAGCGTCATGGTTGATCATGGCGGCGTGGATTTCAGTACCACCTGCTGTTGTTATGGCGATTATGACATGGGTCAATAAGACATTTGCACTAAATCTATCGACAATGGTAATGGTGGGTTGTGCAGCAGTGTTATTGGTTTTGTATTTTTTAATGAGTATTCAAAATGTGCAATTTTTAGTAAAAGCGCAAGCCGTGATGTTATTTTGTAATATCGCAGTAACCATATTAACTGGATTTATTCTTTTATTTTCAGGTCATTGGAGCTTTGCTAATTTTGGAAATTTATTTGAAACAACATTGCAACCAATTGCTGGTGTTCCAGGATGGATTATCGGAATGGCATTATTGATTACACCTTATTTTGGTTTTGAAACAGTACCACAAATGGTAGAAGAAGGGGACTTCCCAATTAAGAATTCGAAAAAAGCAATTTGTGGCTCTATTCTAACGTGTGGAACGATTTATGTATTTTATTATTTCTGTGTTGCAGGTTTGGATGGATTGAATGGTGTATTTACAACTGCTGCACAAGATGGATTCTTAACCATTACAACAATGCAACAAACAATGGGTTGGACATTTTGGCCACTTGTTGTAGGTATCTTATCATGCTTATTGGGTATGGGTGCATCGTTGCTCGGTTTCTGGATGTCAACGGTGAGAATGTTGTATTCCATGGCGAATAAGAATTTCTTACCGAAAGCTTTTGCTAAAGTTAATAAACATCAACAACCATTGTTACCAAATATCTTCTTATTGGTATTATCACTTGTATTTATCGTATTGCAAAACTCTTCTGACTTTATGAGTGCATTCTTTAATTTAATGAGTTTTGGCTGTGCATGTGCGTATGCATTAACAATGATATCTGCCATTATGATTCATCATAAACATCCAAATTGGGTTAGTGAAAACCAAGTTAAGGGTGGTGATGCATTTAGGGCATTGGCATGTTTGATAGCAGTATTGATTGCATTTTTCTGTACGTTAGGTCAAGGTATTGATTCGTGGATTTGTTTTGCAGCATATCTTGGTGTGGGTGTGATTTTATGGTTATGGATGGTTTTGTTCTATTGGAAAAAACATCCCGTAGAAATTGAAACACCGGATGGTATACAAAAATTCTAAGATTGCAAAGGAGGATTATTAGTTATGGCAAAATTAGATGGTAAAGTTGCATTGGTAACGGGTGCAGCAGCAGGTTTAGGTGAAGGTATAGCACAAGTTTATGCAAAATACGGAGCAAAATTGTGTTTGGTTGATTTGAGTGAAGATGTGCATAAAGTAGCGCAACACTTAAAAGATGAATATGGTACGGAAGTTATTAGTGTGATAGCTAACGTTGCCAATAAACAACAATTAATTGATGCTGCGCAAAAAGCAGTGGATACATTTGGCTCTTTAGATATTGCATGTGCTAATGCCGGGGTATGTCGGTTAGCACCATTTGAAACAATGAGTGATGATATTCGTGATTTCCATATCGACGTGAATATCAAAGGGGCATGGAATACTTGTCAAGCAGTTATTCCACACATGCTAAACCAAGGTAAAGGCTCCATTGTTATTGCTTCCAGTGTTACCGGTGATATTGTTGCTGATGGTGGTGAAGCAGCTTATGCAATGAGTAAAGCAGCATTGGTTGGCTTAACGAAATGCTTAGCGGTTGAATATGCCGAACGTAATATTCGCGTAAACTGTTCACAATTAGGGTATGCACGTACGCCAATGGTTGAAAAGATGGCGGTTGAATCCAATCCGGAAAATCCAGAACAAGCCATACAAGATATTGCAGTTAACGTACCAATGAAACGTTTAGCTAAACCAACAGAAGTTGGAGAATTGTTTGCTTTCTTAGGAAGTGACGAAGCAAGTTACATTACCGGTGGTCAATTTGTTATTGATGGTGGTGCAACGTTACCAGAAACAATGAGCATGGGTACGAATTAATTATTTATTCATATCAATTTAACAAAACCAGTAGCCTAATGCCTACTGGTTTTTATGTGTTGATAACAGGGCTATAATTTAATCTAATATTTTTTAAAAAGTTATTTTATAAGCGCTTTATTTTCTGGCAAATGGTGCTAAATTAATTAAAATTGAACATGTTCATTAAAATTTAGTTCAGTTTTACCATTAAAAATGAACTTGTTCATTATAAAATGGAATCGCTTACAAGATTTAAAATATTACGATAAGTATCGTTGTTTTTAAAGTTTTATAAAATGCTGAATTTTTATGACTCAGTAGGCAAGTTAAATTAGCGTGATTTGCTAAGCATTCAATTTTATGAAACAGGAGTAAAATAAAGTCATGAGTAGCTTTGATTATTATTACAGCGGATTGGAAGCATACGCTTATCGAATTTTTGGCGCCCATGTTCAAGGGGACCATACTACTTTTACGGTTTGGGCACCAAGGGCACAAAAAATTCAATTAATTGGTTCTTTTGATAATTGGAGTTGTGAAGGGAATGAATTTACCCGTATTGATGATCGGGGCATTTGGCAAGTTAGTGCCAAATGTAAGGAAGGAGATTATTATAAGTTCCGAATAACACAAGCCAATGGTACGATTGTGGATAAGATAGATCCATATGCATTGGAAAGTGAATTAAGACCCAATACAGCTTCGAAAATTGCACGACGAGATTATCACTGGAATGATGATGTTTGGATGAAAAAACGCCGTGTTAACTTTGATCAACCGATGAATATTTATGAATTATTTGCAGGTTCATTTAAATTACATGATGGAAAATGTTCATATACAACGCTAAAAGAAGATTTAATTCCTTATCTTTTGGAAAATCATTACACGCACGTAGAGTTTATGCCATTGAGTGAATATCCATTTGATGGATCTTGGGGTTATCAAGTATCGGGATATTATTCAACCACAAGCCGTTATGGCACAATGGATGAATTAAAGGCTTTGATTGATGCGTTGCATAAAGCAGGCATTGGGGTGATTTTTGATTTTGTTCCTGTACACTTTGTTTCCGATAATTACGCCTTAGCAAACTATGATGGGACTCCTTGTTATGAATATGCCAATAGTGTATCGCAATGGGGAACAAGTAACTTTGACTTTGGTAAAGGGGAAGTACAATCCTTCTTAATGAGTTGTGCAAACTATTGGTTAAATGAAATGCATGGTGATGGGTTACGGATGGATGCTATCAGCAATTTAATCTTTTATGAAGGGGATAAACGTAGGGGTCAAAATAATGCAGCCATTGCGTTTATTCGTCGTATGAATGATACATTGCATGAATTAAATCCTTCGTGCATGTTAATTGCTGAAGATTCCACTGATTTTGCCAATGTAACCAAATCTGGCAAAGAAAATGGGTTAGGATTTGACTATAAATGGGATTTAGGGTGGATGAATGATACATTATCTTATTTAAAGAAAGATCCTATTTACCGTCAATATCATCACAATGATATGACATTCTCAATGGCTTATTTCTATTCTGAACGATTTATCATGGAATTTAGTCATGATGAAGTGGTGCATGGAAAAGCAACCATTGTGAATAAAATGTGGGGTACTTATGAGCAAAAATTTGCGCAAGCGAGAGCCTTATACATTTATATGATGACTCACCCTGGTAAGAAATTAAACTTTATGGGAAATGAGTTAGGTATGTTTCGAGAATTTGATGAGAAACAAGAAAATGATTGGGACTTATTAAAATATCCAATGCATGATGGTTTTCATCGATTCATGAAAGATTTAAATAAATTGTATATTAGCTATGATGCATTGTATCAACGGGATTATGATCCGTTAGCATTTGAATGGAGCAATGCAGATGATAAAGATCACAATGTATTTACCTATATTCGCTATGGTAAAGAAGAGTCATTAGTGGTTGCGATTAATTTCTCACCAAATCGTTACCAAAACTATCAAATTGAAGTACCGTTTACTGGACAATATAAAGAAGTATTAAGCTCAAATGCTGCAACTTATGGTGGTAACGGTATTGTTAATGATAAAGTGATACGAAGTAAAAAAATAGCGCATAGTCATCGTTTTGTGAATGGAATTACTGTTGATTTAGATGGCTTTAGTGCAAGCGTATTTAAAGTAAAACACAAAGGGAAATGGAGACAAGGATGTTAAACTTAACGAAAGAAGAATTTAAGAAAAGCTATGTTGATAGCATGGCGACAGTATTTGGACGTGTTATGGAGAAGGCAAGTCCAATTGAACAATATATTGTATTAGGGGATTTTGTTCGTGGATATGCCGCTAAAAACTGGATGGTATCTAAGGAAAATTCTGCGAAAAAAGGCGATAAACAAATGTACTATTTTTCAATGGAATTTTTGATGGGACGCTTGTTAACCAATAACTTAATGAATTTGGGGATTTATGATGTGGTTAAAGAAGGGTTAGCTGAATTAAATATCGATTTAGAAAGCTTGGAAGATTTGGAAGCTGATGCTGGTCTTGGTAATGGGGGATTAGGAAGATTAGCGGCTTGTTTTATGGATTCCATTGTAAGTAATAACTACATTGGTAATGGGAACTGTATTCGTTATCGTTATGGATTCTTCAAACAAAAAATTGACCATAATAAACAGGTTGAAGTACCCGATTTATGGTTAAAACTTGGTAATGTTTGGGAAACTAAGAAACCAAATAACGCTGTTTTAGTTAAATTTGGTGGATATATTCAACAAAATTGGGATGGGCAACACTTTAAATTTGAACAAAAAGACGCAACGGTTATTCAAGCAGTTCCTTACGATATGCCTATTGTTGGTTACAATACACCATTAACCAATACATTACGTTTATGGGATGCGCAACCTGTGGAAGAAGAATTAATTGGTAATACGAGTGACTATTTAAAATTGATTGATGATTTAACCAGTTGCTTATATCCAAATGACAGTACGGAAGATGGTAAAAAACTTCGTTTAAAACAACAATATTTCTTTGTAAGTGCGGGTATTCAAACAATTATTAATGATCATCATAACCGTAATCATTATCCTTTGGAAGATTTACCAAATAAAGTTGCGATCCAATTAAATGATACACATCCAGTATTGGTTATTCCTGAAATGATGCGTATTTTAATGGATGATTATCAAATGGATTGGGATCAAGCATGGGATATTGTCACTAAATGTTGTGCTTACACTAATCATACTGTGCTCGCCGAAGCATTGGAAAAATGGCCAATTCATTATTTTGAACAAATATTGCCACGTATTATGATGATTATTAATGAAATTCAACGTCGCTTCGTTGTTGAATTAAACCATACTTATAAACGCAGTGATTTAATTCATGAATTAAGCATCATTAAAGATGGTCAAGTTCATATGGCCAATTTAGCTATTGTGGGAAGTCATGCCATTAATGGTGTTGCTGCATTGCATACAGAAATCTTAAAAGAATCAGTATTCAATGGATTCTATTCTATTTGGCCAGAAAAATTTACCAATAAAACCAATGGGGTGACCCATCGTCGTTGGTTAATGTATTCTAACCCACAATTAACCAAATTATTGGATGATACCATTGGGGATAGTTGGAAAACTAACCCGAGTGATTTAGCTAAATTAAATGATTACGTGGATGATTCAAACGTGCAAAAACGTTTCTTAGCGATTAAAAAAGAACGTAAAGAAATTTTAGCTCAATATATTGATGAAAAATTGGGCGTAAAGCTTGATACTGACAGTTTGTTTGACGTGATTGCTAAACGTTTCCATGCTTATAAACGTCAATTAATGGATTTATTGCATATTATGTATTTGATCCAACGTATTCGCACAGAACCAGACTTTAGACCTGCAAAACACACATTCTTCTTTGCAGGTAAGGCAGCAGGGGCTTATGTGTTTGCGAAAGAATGCATTCAATTAGCCAATGCTTTAATGGAAGTTGTTAATAACGATCCATTATTAAGTCAATACATCAACGTTGTTTTTGTTCCTAACTATGGGGTAAGTATTGCACAAATCTTATTGAATGCTGCGGATGTTTCGGAACAAATTTCTACTGCAGGTAAAGAAGCAAGTGGAACAAGTAATATGAAATTTATGATGAATGGAGCCATTACATTGGGAACGATGGATGGAGCTAATGTTGAAATTGTTAAATATGCTGGTATTGAAAATGAAGAAATTTTTGGTTTAAGCAGTGATGAAGTGGAACAATTGAAGTTCGAAAATTCTTATTCAGTGCACCAATTATTAAATTCAGATCCAACATTAAAAGCTGTGGTTGAAGCATTAGTGGATGGTTCCATTGTGAATGATCAATTCAGAAATATTTACAATGAATTGTTCTATAAAAACGATGAATATTTAGTATTAAAAGACTTCTGGTCATATGCCCAAGCACAAGAAAACATTTGTGCTCGTTACAGTGATAAGGCCGGCTGGGCAAGGGCTTGTTTAAAAAATATTGCGAATAGTGGATATTTCTCTTCTGATCGTACAATTGAAGAGTATGTCCGCGATATTTGGCATCTCGATAAGATTAATCCAAATGCGTAAGATCAGCGCCTTCGAAGCGTATCTTGATCGGCCAGATACTATTACGATTTATATGAGTGAACTCCACTACGGTGGAGTTTCCTCATCATTTGTCTTATTTGATGAACTTGATCAATCGATTCCATTAGAAATAATATCAACTACTGTTGGGGATGATCATTACCATACGTACCAATGTCAATTCTATAATCCGTTGCAATATGGGCGTCATTACGATGTTGTGGATTGTCATGGGCGGGTAACACCATTACGGTATGGCCAAGTAATTAAAAGTAAACATTTTAACGATTTATTTACAACTAAGCGCCCATTGGGTGCTTATGTGGAAAATGAAACAACAACATTTACGGTATGGGCACCCACAAGCAGTATGGCTGCGTTGTCAGTGCTTAATGAAGATGGGGTTAATGAAGTGCATTGGTTAAATCGTTGCACGGATGGTACGTTTTCCATTACATTAAATAAGAATTACCATAAATGTCGGTATTATTACATAGTTAAAAACAATGGAAAAATACGACAAATAATTGATCCTTATGGGATAGCTTCGACACCAAATGGACGCTTTAGTGTTGTGGTGGATGAAAGTAAATTATCGAAAACTAAAGTTAAAGTAAAACCGATTAAACATGCAAATGATGCCATTATTTACGAATGCAATATTAGAGATTTAACGCCAGAGCATACGTTTAAAGCATTATGTACCAATCGGAAATATGTGTTGGATTATATTAAAGATTTAGGGGTTACGCATTTACAAATTATGCCAGTATTGGACTATGGTAGTGTGGATGAAACCAACGTTAATCGTTTATATAATTGGGGTTATGATACGGACAGTTGGTTTGGATTGGAAAATAGTTATTCATCCAATCCATATGACCCGATTCAAGTTATTGAAGATTTTAAAGAATTTGTGAATACTGTCCATAGCATGGGCATGAAAGTTATTGTGGATGTTGTGTATAACCATGTTTTTGAATTGAAAACCAGTGCTTATTACAATATTTGTCCTTATTATTTCTTTCAAATCGATTCTTTTGAAGTTGTGAGTAACTCAAGTGGTTGTGGTAACGATATTGACAGTACACAACCGATGGTTCAACGCTTTATTTTAGATAGTATTGCACATTTGTTTTCTTGGTATGACATTGATGGAATACGTTTGGATTTAATGGGTATATTAGACTATCAAACAGTCAATCAAATTCATAGTTTAGCTGTAAAGTATAAAAAAGATGCATTAGTTTATGGCGAAGGTTGGAATATGCCGAGTTACTTAGAAGAAAGTAAACGTGCATCGATAAATAATGCTTCGAAAACACCACAAGTTGGATATTTTTCGGATATCCTTAGAGATTCCATTAAAGGAAGCCTATTTGGTAATGATTTTAATGGTGGATTTGCATGTGCTAATGCACAATGGTTGCATAAGTGCATGAATTCGTTACAAGCAAGTGTTTTGGATTTTGGTTATCGCAAAGTGTTTGTTAATGTAACGCAAGCCATTAACTATACGGAATGTCATGATAATATGACAGTTTATGATCAATATCATAAATACTTCCAAGAATCCGAGGAACAAACATTGCGTCGATGTTTATTAACCTTAACAATAACCATATTAGCGCAAGGCATTCCTTTTATTCACTCTGGACAAGAATTTGCACGCACTAAAAATGGTGTGGAAAACTCTTATGATAAAGGGGATGATATTAATCGTATGGATTGGGCAAGAGCTAAGGCCAATGGTTGGATGGTTGATTACGTTCGTAATGTTATTAAAATTCGAAAAAAATACCCACATTTCCATTTAGAACAGGATATTGGTTCACATGTTTATTTTGAACATGTGGATGGTAAGTTGTTAATGTATGAAATTGAAGTAAATGATTCAACATTAATAATCTTTTTTAATCCTACCTATCATACTTACCATTACCATTTTCAATTTGGTATGCAACAAATCTTGGATGAACAAGGTTCTTTAGAAACGGTGGATAATGTATTTGAAACAAGTATTGCACCAATTTCCACTAAAATATTTGCTTATAAGAAGAAGGACTAATACCTTCTTCTTTTAACTTGAAAATAATCTAAATTTTTTCAACAAATTAGAAAGTGTAATTCGGTTACTTTTTAACAATAGGAATATAATTGTGATTAAGAAAGAAGGATCTTACGATGAAA
>Shorty_p1__coassemble_1446_pt1 | contig 21727 bp, 19 predicted proteins | sample Shorty_p1__metabat2_high_PE_005 | metagenome-assembled genome bin Shorty_p1 | reverse complement strand
GCAATCGGGTGGTTATAGCCAATCTGTATGTTTCGGTCGTGTTGCTGGACAACACGCTGCTGCTAATTTAAGCAAATAATTATTACATGAATGAAAGGATCAAAGTTTATTACTAACTTCGATCCTTTTTTTGTATGATTTAGAACTATTTGTTGGTTGAAAAGTTATATAACGAATGTATCTTACGATCTTTTTTTAAATTGACAAAAACTTATTGCTTTAATTAAATTTTAATAATACACTTAATACAGATAGTACAGATAGTACAGATTGGAGGTTATCATGTTTATTATAGATGTCACGAGTAAAGACCCAATATTTGAACAAATTAAAAAGCAGATTAATCGGTTTATTCAATTGGAAGTATTAAAAGAAGATGATCGCTTACCTTCGGTACGATCGTTAGCATTGGAGTTAGGCATTAATCCCAATACGGTAGCGAAGGCCTATCAAGAGTTAGAAGCAGAAGGTATTGTCTATACCTTAACGAAGAAAGGGGTATTTGTTGCTAAACGGGAAAAAGTTGATATTGATTTAGAAACTGTATTATCCAATTTTAATCAGTGTGTGAGTGAGTGTAAAAGTAGTGGAGTGGAAAAGAAAGTATTACTGGATGTAATTGAAACAATATATAAAGAAGGTAAAGCAAATGATCGAAATTAAGGGCGTAACAAAGGCTTTAGGTAATAATTTAGTGCTGGATGAAGTCAATCTTTCCATTGAAGAAGGGAAAGTATTTGGTTTAGTGGGTGTCAATGGGGCTGGTAAAAGTACGTTATTGCGATGTTTAGCGGGTATTTATAAACCAGAATCGGGTGAAGTCGTGATTAATGGCAAACAAGTGTATGAAAATCCACATGTAAAACAAGATATTGTCTTAATCAATGATGATCCGTATTATCCGTTAAATGCCACAGTGGATGATATCAAAAATTATATGCTTCCTTCTATGCGTTGGATGAAAAACGGTATGAAACGTATGTTTCGTTATTTAAATTAGATCGTAAGAAAGTAATTAATAACTTTTCGAAAGGAATGAAACGGCAAGTGTTCTTGATCATGGCGTTAGCGATTAGTCCAAAAATATTGATTTTGGATGAAGCGTTTGATGGGTTAGATCCATTTGTGCGATTAACGTTTAAACGGGCATTAACGGATTTAATTGAAGAAAAGAATATTACAGTGATTATTAGTAGTCATAACTTACGGGAATTGGAAGATATTTGCGATAGCTTTGGGATATTAGAAAACCATCATATTGTTACTAGTGGGGATATTCAAGAAGGTAAAGATAATATCCATAAGATGCAATTGGTATTTAAAGATAATGTTACCAAAGATATGTTAACTAACTTAGATATTATTCATTTTGATCAAGTAGGACGAGTAATGAGTTTGGTGGTTAAAGGTAACATTGATGAAATAAAGGCGGAATTAAACCAATATCATCCACTATTAATGGAAGTATTGGCCATTAGTTTTGAAGAAATGTTTATCTATGAGATGGAAGAAAGGGGATATAGAAGTTATGAATAAAAACTATTTTAACTATTTGGTAACACAAAATAAGAAACAATTACTGGTTTTATTTTTACTTGGATTTGCCTTTGTTCCAGTGATTACAATGATTAATGTGGATCCGTATAATATGGACAATCCCTATTCATACGGTAGTAGTTTGTCCGGATTTATCTTATACTCTGTTCTATTGATTGGATTAACGTATATTGTGCCATTGTTTAATTATCGTTTTATCCAATACAAGCGCAGTTGTGATACATTCTTATCATTACCAATCAAACGGGAAACGTTGCTTAATACTGTTACGGTATTTTCATTGGCGTTAATGTATGTTCCTTATATCATAAATGTTATCTTAGGGGCAATTGTCTTGATCGTTAAAGGGTATCCGTTTGTTATTGGTAGTTTCATTGCTTACTTAGTGATTAGTTTACTTTTGGTAAGTGTGTTGTATTTTATGAATACATTAATTGTCTTAAAGTGCAATAACTCCATTGATAGTGTGATCTGTATGATTGGGTATTCTTTATTACCGGTAGTTATTTACTTGGCATTTGCAGAATTTATGGATATGTATACATTTGGGGTTAATGGATTTTATAACTTCGATTGGCCTCAAAGTATTCATACAATGATTGCTTCGACGGGATTCTTTTTATACCATGCTTTCTCCATTGCAACCAATCAAGCATTTAATTATTGTTGGTGTGTATTCTATTTGGCATTAGGGTTAGTATTTGGCGCATGGAGTGCCATTACATTTGTGAAACGTAACGCAGAAAGCAGTGAACAAATTAGTGATAGTCAATGGATGTATCGGTTATTGATTCCCTTGTATGCTTTCTTTACGTTAACGTTCTTTACGGTATCTGCAGGTATGAGTGATACAATCATTACCGTTATTGTGGTATTTATTATTTACAGTGTGGCCACATTTATTGCCAATCGTAAAGTAGCTTTAAGTAAATGGTCCATTGTGGCATTTATTGGTGTCGTGATAATAACAAAATTAGCGGGTAGTGTATTTAAACATACGTTAGCACCATCGATTTCATTAAATTTCCCAACTAGCTTTGATCATATGGAAGTTAATATTTATTCGCATAGCGATGATTTTAGTATGAATAGTGAATACCTTGAAATTACAGATAGCAGTGATATAGCGCTTATACAAGGGTTACAGAAAGAATTGGTGGAAGATTATTACAATGATGTGGTGTACGATAACACCAATTCGCATTTGCACATTTATTATTACGATAGCCACAATAATGAACGCAAAAGTTACTATTACCCATTAAGTAATGAAAAATCAAAAGTAATCTATGAATTAGCGTTAGCTAATAACACTACTGTATATGGTGTGGATTATAGTAAACCTAATGCTGGTGAGTTTACTGTCAGTAAAGATCAATTGGATCAACTATTGGCAATCCATTAAGAGTCATTGAAGCAAGCAAGTCATTCGGTGTACACTTATTGCATAAGGAAGTGATAATAATGAAAAAAGGTTTAATTTTAATGGCCACTGGTGTGGAAGAATGTGAAGCATTAATGGTTGTGGATTTGGTCAGAAGAGCATCATTAGCAATGGATATGGCATCCATTAGTGATGATATCTATGTGGTAAGTGCGCATAACATTGAATTAAAGTGTGATGTTTGTTTAGCCAATGTGAATGTGGATGACTATGATTATTTAGTTGTTCCTGGTGGAAAAGTTGGTGTGGATAATTTAGCTGCCAGTCAATTGGTTAGTGATACGATTGCTGCATTTGTTAATGGCAATAAATTAGTGGCAGCAATTTGTGCTGGCCCAAGTGTGATTAGCCGTTTGGGATACTTGGATGGTAAACGTTACACGGTATATCCAGGATTTGAAGGATTTGGGGATAAAGCAATCTATACCAATACGAGTTGTGAAGTGGATGGAAACTTCATTACGTCCAATGGCTTAGGGGCACAATTTGCCTTTGTGAAAGCTATTATTCGTGCCATTAGCGATGAACAAACTGCCAATAATGTATTGGCGTCGATTCAATACAAAGGTTAAATTAGTTAAAAAATAGGCGTTACCACTGGGTAACGCCTTAACTTGTTTTGGGTTAGTTTTTAAAACTATGGATAGGTGCAGGAATTCGTCCTTTACGATTGACAAAATCAGCACATGAGAATTGGTTGACGGGCATAATTGGGGCATAACCCAATAAACCACCAAACACAACTTGTTCTCCAACATCTTTACCAACAACAGGGATAACTCTTACTGCGGTTGTTTTTTGATTGATCATACCAATTGCAGCTTCATCGGCAATGATACCAGAAATCGTTTCTGCACTCGTATCCCCTGGAATAGCAATCATATCTAAGCCTACTGAACAAACGCAGGTCATGGCTTCTAATTTTTCCAATGTTAATGCACCGGCATTAACGGCATCAATCATACCTTGATCTTCCGATACCGGAATGAAAGCACCACTGAGCCCACCAATGTAGCTACCGGCCATGACGCCACCTTTTTTAACTGCGTCATTTAATAAGGCCAAACAAGCTGTAGTTCCAGGTGCACCAACTCTTTCTAATCCCATGGCTTCTAATATATCGGCTACGCTATCGCCAATAGCGGGTGTTGGAGCTAACGATAAATCGATAATACCAAATGGAATATTTAAAGCTTTAGAAGCTTCGTGTGCCACTAATTGACCCATTCTTGTTACTTTAAAAGCAGTTTTTTTGATTGTCTCACATAATACTTCAAAGCTTTCACCTTTAACGTTTTGCAATGCGGCATTGACTACTCCAGGTCCGGATACACCGACATTAATGATTGCGTCCGCTTCACCAACACCATGGAAAGCACCTGCCATAAATGGGTTATCTTCAACGGCATTACAGAATACAACAAATTTAGCACAACCAATGCTGTCATTATCTTTGGTATATTCTGCACATTGTTTAATGGTAGTTCCCATTAAACGAATGGCATCCATATTAAGTCCAGTTTTCGTAGATCCAACATTTACACTGGAACATACATTATTGGTGAGTGCTAATGCTTTTGGAATCGAACGAATAAACATTTCTTCTGCTTCGCTCATTCCTTTATGCACTAATGCTGAATAGCCACCGATGAAATTAACCCCGACAGCTTGCGCTACTTTATCTAATGTTTTTGCAATAGATACGTAGTCATCTTCACTTTTGCATGCAGCTTGTCCTATTAAAGCGATTGGTGTTACAGAAATACGTTTATTAACGATTGGGATTCCGTATTTGGTTTGAATCTTATCTGCTACCGGCACTAAATCATGAGCAATGCGTTCAATTTTATTAAAGATATTTTCATTTAATTTCGTTAAATCTGAATCGATACAATCCAATAAGGAAATCCCAATAGTTATGGTACGAACATCTAAATGTTCGCTATCAATCATGGCATTGGTTTGTAATACTTCATTATGGGTAAACATGTTTCCTCCTAAATGCGATGCATGGCATCAAAGATGGCTTCATTTTGTACGTGGATAATAACACCCAATGATTGACCTAATGCGGATAATTCATCCACTAATTGATTAAATTGAGTGGTACTGGTACTTGTATCCACAATCATCATCATATTAAAAAAATCATCCCGTATTGTTTGGGTAATATCTAAAATATTGATGGAATGATCCGATAGATAAGTAGTAGTTTTTGCAATAATTCCTACACAATCTTTTCCAGTTACAGTAATAATTGTCTTTGTCATAGCGAGTCTCCTTTTAGTAGCATTTAAGAAAAATAAGTCCAAGGGACTTATTTATATACAGGTGGATTTAGTGCGCGTTGCATCTTACTTTGCACACTAGGGGTGTAGACCACATGGTGGAAACGTAACCAACGCATAAATTCTTTTTCATGATTTGGGTCTTGGTCAATGGCTTCGAACTCAATTTCAAAATCATCCCCCCAATCAAAAATTGAATGGTCCACACAGATTTCACCACTTTTAATATGCAATACAGATCTTACAGTGGAAGAATGTCCTAATGAAGTGAAAGGACCAACAATATTAAATTGCTCATATATTGGTTGAAGTAATGGATGATTGATGTCATCATTAGGTAATTCAACTTCGTATTCACGATGATAATTACCTTCTTTCTTCTTAAGTGTAAATAAGAAAGAAGATCCATTGCGACGAATGCGCAAGGCCACATCACTTGGTTGAGTAGCAGCTTGATAGTAGTGGTTATAATGTGACATAGTAGTTTCAAATTCACAAGTAGCACACAAATGATGGTAAATTTGTTTCGATATCATTACCTTCGTTTCAATTTCTAAATTCTCTCTCATAACTCTATTATATAATGGATTAGTATGAAAAAATTCAATATCGTCGCAAGAAGTGATACGAAAAGTAATGAATATGCGAAACAGCTGAAAGAAAAATGCATTATTAACGGCATGATTCATGATGAAATTGATCCTGAAGTCGTTATTGTAGTTGGCGGTGATGGATCTGTACTGTATGCGATGAGCCAATATATGCATAAAATCGAAGATATTGTTTTTGTGGGTGTTAAAACAGGAACATTGGGCTTTTTTTGTGATTATACTGAAAATGAATTTGATTTGTTAATTGATGATATATTAAATAATCACTTAATAGTGAACCATTACCCATTGTTACAAGCAAAATGTGATGGTTATCGACAAATCTTTTATGCATTAAATGAAATACGAATTGAAGATATTGTTGCGACAATGGATATGGATGTATTTATTAATAACCAATTATTTGAACATTACCGTGGGACTGGAATGTGTGTATCTACCCAATTGGGTAGTAGTGCATATAATCGTTCATTAGGTGGTGCATTGTTGCAGGAAGGGTTAGAATTAATGCAAATGACTCAAATTGCAGGTATTCATCACAGTCAATACCGTTCATTGCAATCCCCATTAATTTTAGGTAAACAATCAACGATACGTTTTGTATCGGATGGGTTTGCTCAAGCGCGTATGGGAGTGGATGTCTTAAGTTTTCCTTTACGTAAAAGTAAAGAGATTGAAATTACTTATTCATCCCGTTACGTTCAATTGGTGCGTAGAGTTACATATTTGAATCGATTGAAAGTACTATTCTAGGAGAGAAATATGAGTAAATGGCAAGGATATTTGGACACGTTAAGCAGTGTCATTAAAGTTATATTTTTTATGAGCGTAATGGTTGTTATTGGCCAAATTATATGCAATGACGCATTCCGTTCATTGTATGTAATTAGTGATTCAACAGCAATTATGGTAGGGGAATCATTATTGCGTATTGGTCAATTTTTATTGTGGTATTCTCCATTGCTTTTTTTAATGCGCTTGGTTGTGAGTAAGAATCGAGCGTATGATAACATAATGTTAGCATTTATTGGCTATATTACATTTGTTGTCTTTAGTATTTATTTTGGGGCAGGACGCATGGGGTTAAATGCGTATCGCCCTATATTAGGGATTACGGTAAGCACTAGTCGGTTGTCATTAATGGCCAACAAAGTGAATGAACCAATATTTACCGGTATTATTGGGGCAATTGCGACAGTATTTGTAGTTCGCTTTGTTTCAAATCGAGTAAAAAATATGCATACAATTGGGTTGTTGGGAAATGTAGATATAGAATTTAGAAGTTATATTTATGTTATCGTATTAAGTATATTGGCTTCTTTATTAGTATCGTTAGCGTGGCCGTGGTTTTTCTCAGTAATTATGGGCATTTTAAACTTTATTCGCAGTGATTTAAATAATCCGGTAAATCTATATATCTATGGCATGATGGATCGTATCATGAATTTATTGGGGTTAACAGCAACGATGCGTACACCTTTCTGGTATGACACAATGGGTGGAAGTATTTCCACTATTGCTGGGCAAACGGTAGCGGGCGATGTGAATATGTTTGCTTACAGTTATGCAGAGAATTTAACCAACGCTGGTGTTGGACGATTAATTACACCATACTATGTGTTTAATATTTTTGTATTACCAGTAACTTTAATTGCGTTATATCGGGTTAATAGTGATATTTTAGAAAAGAAACGCAATCGATTTATGGTGTTTTTTATGATGTTAATTTCGATTATGGGTGGTGGAATGTTCCCTTTTGAACTCTTCCTGTTGTTTTTGTCACCTTCGTTATTTATTTTTCATATTTTATCTTTCGGGGCACTATTTGGAATTTTAAATAGCTTCCATATTAATTTAGGGTTTATAGCCAATAATGCGACAATTACGGCTATTCCTGGTAATATATTGGAATATATAACGTATTTAAGTAATTACCGGTATCGTAGTGCGTGTGTTGGCGTCGCTATTGTAGGTATAGTCGTTGCGCTAATTTACTATGCAGTATTTACCATTTACTTTAAAAAATTAAATGTGGATAGCTTTGGCGCCAATTGCAAACCGGTAGCAAAAGCTATTGTGAAGGCGTTTGGAGGAGTGGGCAACTTAAAATATGTTAATGCTTCGTTAGCGCATATCAGCGTACAAGTTTTTGATCCTAATGCCATTGATTTGTATCAATTGAAGAAAGTTGGGGCTACTAAAGTGGTTGAAAAACGCAGTGGATATACAATATTCTTTGGTGGCAAATCATTTATGATTAAACGGTGCATTGATGCAATCATTAATGCAAGTGTACGCACAGTTGAATAATTCAATAAAAGAAGGATTTTGTATCCTTCTTTTCAATTGCGCATTTAAAGAAATGAATGAAAAAATGTATAATATTAGCCATGAGTGATAATAAAGAACAATTAAGTCCAATGCTTGCGCATTGGCGTAGTGTTAAAGATAGTCAAAAAGATGCCATCGTCCTTTATCGTGCGGGGGATTTTTATGAAATGTTTTTTGAGGATGCATTGCTTGCCTCCAGTGAATTGGATTTGGTATTAACCGGTAAAAATGCCGGATTAAAAGAAAAAGCACCAATGTGTGGGGTACCTGCCCGCAGTGTTAATCAATACATACAAAAGTTAGTTCAATTGGGTCATAAAGTTGCCATTGTGGAACAAATGGAAGATCCTAAAACTGCAAAAGGAATGGTAAAACGTGATGTCATTCGTATTGTTACGCCGGGTACCTTTGTGGAAGTTGAAGATGACAAAACAACCATTACAATTGGTTCCTTGGTTGATAATGGTATTGGTTATTTATTAACGCTGGTAGATATGGCCAGTGGGTATGTTTGTATTAAACGATTGGAACACCAATTGGCGAGTGTAATTCAAGAGATTAAAGTCAATAACTGTAAAGAAATTATTGTCAATCAAATGATTGGTGAGACGAATTTGCAAGGGCTTCGTCAGGTCAGTGGTTTGACAATTTCTTATTGTGAAGAAAATAAATTAAAAGATAGTTATGTACCATTAATTGGCAGTGATGATGTCTTTATTAAATTAGGGTGCGCTATTTTATTTAATTATTTAGAAATTACACAAAAGACTTTATTGGCGCATCTACAACCGATAGAAATCATTGACTATGCCCAACAAATGAAGCTTGATTATGCTTCTTTGGTAAATTTGGAGTTAACCAGTGCGCCACATTCACAATCGAATATGTGTTTATGGACTTATATGGATCATTGTCAAAGTGCAATGGGGTCAAGGCTATTAAAAAAATGGATTGAAAGTCCTTTATTAAACGAATCTGTTATCAATCATCGTTTAGATCAAGTGGCGTTTTTAGTAAATAATGTTTTATTAAGGGCTTCTTTAAAAGAGTCTTTGGCTAAAATATACGATATTCAACGGTTATGCGCGCGTTTAGCTATGAATACTATCCATCCAATGGATTTATTACGCTTAGGTAAAACATTGGAAGTCTTACCCGACTTAAAACGTTTATTATCTGATCCTTTGTTTAATGAATATACCCAATTTGATACATACGACAATTTGTGTCATGAAATACTGTCCGGATTAGTGGAAAATCCTCCATTATCCAGTAAAGAAGGGGGTATTTTTAATCCTGGTTATAACGAAGCATTGGATGAAATCAAATCCGCCATTTCTAATAATAAACAATGGTTATTGGATTATGAATCCAGTCAAAAAGAATTAACCGGGATTAAAAATTTACGTATCGTTTATTCGCGTAATTTTGGCTATTGTTTGGAAGTAAGTAAAGGTCAAGTTAATCAAGTCAAAGAAGAATTTGGTTACATAAGACGCCAAACATTAACCAATGTGGAACGGTACACTACCAATGCTTTAAAGGAACACGAAGACTTATTAATTAATGGTCAAAGTAAAGCCGTTGCTTTAGAATCTCAACTATTTGATGCGTTAAAAGATAAAGCCAAACAATATGTTTATCAATTCCAACGCATTGCTTCTTGTATTGCGACGATGGATTGTTTGTATGCATTATCCATTGTAAGTAGTCAAAAAGGTTTTACGCGACCTACCTTTGGTAAAAACTGTGTTATTAATCAAGGTAAACATCCATTATTGGATGAATTAATGAAGCGCCAAAGCATTGGTAATGATGTAAATATTGATGCTTCCCATTGCATTCAACTAATTACTGGGCCTAACATGGGTGGTAAATCCACATATATGCGTATGGTTGCCATTACCAGTGTCATGGCACAAATGGGTTGCTTCATCTTAGCTAAACAAGCGATGTTACCTTTGTATGATGCCATCTATACACGCATTGGTGCTTCCGATGACTTAAGCAGTGGGCAATCGACATTTATGGTCGAGATGAATGAGGCGAATTATGCCTTACGGCATGCTACAAAGCATAGTCTGATTATATTTGATGAAATTGGTCGTGGTACAAGTACGTATGATGGAATGGCATTAGCACAAGGAATGATTGAATTCATTGCCAATAACATTCATGCCAACACTTTATTTTCTACCCATTATCATGAATTAACCCATATTTCTGCAAGTGTTGATTGTGTTAATAACATCTATGCGAGCGTAAATGAACATGAAGATACGATTGAATTTACTTATAAGATTAAACAAGGTAATGCGGATCGTAGTTACGGTATTCATGTTGCAAAACTTGCGAATTTACCCTATGAGGTTTTGGATAAAGCCAATCGTTTAGTGCATCAATTGGAAAGTAAACAAACCGTTATCCAACCAAGTTTATTTGATCAACCGACGGAAGTGCAAACGATAGTTAAACCAAGTGAAACACTTAAGACTTTAGCCCAAATGGACCCTAACAATATAACTCCAATGCAAGCTTTGCAATTGTTAGTTCAATTAAAAGAAATGGCAGAAAAAGAATATGAGTAATATTGCCATTTTAAGTCAACAATTAACCAATATGATTGCTGCCGGTGAAGTGGTTGAACGACCACTTCAAGTGGTTAAGGAGTTAGTAGAAAACAGTATTGATGCGAAAGCTAAAAATATTGAAATCACATTAAAAACTGGTGGTATCGAATTTATAGGCATTAAGGATGATGGATGTGGCATTGCTTACGATCAATTACCATTAGCTTTTATGCGTCATGCAACAAGTAAGATTAATGATGTTTCACAACTGTTTCAGATTGAAACAATGGGATTTCGTGGTGAAGCTTTACCCAGTATTGCTTCCGTGGCTAAAGTAACTTGCGATAGTAATGATGGTAAGGCAAGTGGCCGTTATGTTGTGGATAATGGTGAAGTCATTACGCATCAACCAATTGATTGTGATTTAGGTACCCATATCCGTGTTGAACATTTATTTGCAAAAGTTCCTGCACGATTAAAGCATTTAAAAAATGACCATTATGAACAATCTTTAATCGTAAATACTATTCAAAAAATGGCATTAATTAATTTGAATATTGCTTTTACATTAATTGCGGATGATCAAATATTATTTGAAAGTGATGGTAAAGGTAATATTGAAAATACGATCTTTGCTATCTATGGTAAAGCAGTGACACAATCATTAATGCATTTTAAAGAGCAACAATTCGATATTGCCATACAAGGGGTTATTGCTGCCAGCCAATTTGGCCGCAGCAATAAAAACCAAATCACATTAAGTTTAAATGGTCGCTATATTCGACCCAATAAATTAATGGCAGTAATTTTAAGTGCAATTAAACAATATTATCCGGAAGGTAAATACCCGATTCTTGTCTTAAATGTGTCCATGGAATATGCCTTGGTGGATGTCAATGTGCATCCAAGTAAATTGGAAGTAAGAATATCTAAAGAAAATCAATTGGAATCCATGGTGTTTAATGCACTTGAAGCGACTCTTAGGCAAAGTAATACGTACATTGAATATGCACCAATTGTTGATAGAGAACCGATAGCATCAAGCACCGCTAAAGAAACGATTCAATATAATCATCAACAAGTAAATAAACCAAGTCAAATGAGTTTGGATTTTAGCGTACCACTAGTAAATCCGTTGGTATCTAATGCGCCATACCAACCGCATCCGCAAACCAAAGAGTCTGCAATAACCCCTATTGTAGAAACTGTTAATGAAGTAAAGAGTCAATTTAATTCATCACTTACCAACAAATCCCCATTAACTTTAATTGGTCAAATGCATGGGAAATTCATATTAGCCAGTGATGAAAGTGGGTTGGTGATTATTGATCAACACGCAGCTCAAGAAAGGGTACATTATGAACAAATCCGTTCATTAATGCTTAATAATAAGCAAAGTTATCCACTACTTTCTCCAATATTGATACCATTTAATCAATCCAATGAATCTACATTGCATTTTGTAAATCAAAAAGTCGCCTCAATTGGACTTAAATTTGAAAATTTTGGTAATAATGAATGGGTATTAAGGGAAGTACCGAGTTGGGCAAAAGATATTCAACAAGCGCAATTCTATAATGATTTAATTAATGATGTTTTATTGGATAAATCCATTAATTTAGAAGAAGTGTTAAGGGATAAAATCGCGTCAAAAGCATGTAAAAGTAGTATTAAATTTAATCAATACCTTGATCTTTATCAACAACAACAAGTGATTAATGAACTTTTTGCGTGTTGTGACCCTTATGCTTGCCCACATGGACGACCTATTGCGATTCATATTAGTGATAAACAATTGGAAAAGGAATTTAGTCGATGAAAAAAATATTAGTCATTGCTGGACCAACTGCTTCTGGCAAAACCAGTTTGTCCATTGAACTTGCGAAACGACTTAATGGGGAAATCATTAGCGGGGACTCTATTCAACAATATATTGGTTTGGATATTGGTTCAGGTAAAGTAACACGCGAAGAAATGCAAGGGATAAAGCATCACTTAATTGATATAAAAACACCGTTAGAAAACAGTGATGTGGCATCATTTCAAATGCAAGCACGTGCTTGCATTGATCAAATTACTTCATTAAATAAATTGCCAATAGTTTGTGGTGGAACAGGGTTATACATCAAAGCATTGCTTTATGATTATCAATTTAAGAATGAATCACCATTAGATGCAGACAATCAACAAAAAATCGATTTATTAACCAATGAACAACTCTATGATTGGTTGATGCTATTGGATCCAACGAGTGCAACTAAAATTCATTTAAATAATCGTGTGCGTTTACAACGCGCCATTACCATTGCATTAACAAGTAAGCAAACTAAGAGTGAACAAGAAAACGCACAATTGCATCAACCAATCTATGATGCCTATGCTATCTGTTTATCTTGGCCAAGAGCTACTATCCGAACGCGTATTTCACAACGCGTTGATAGTATGGTAGAGAATGGATTGGTTCAAGAAATCCAAAACCTTTTGTCCAATGGAGTAAGCTTTAATGATGCATGCATGAAGGGAATTGGTTATAAGGAATTTGCTAACTACTTTAATGGAAATGCAAGTTTAGAAGAATGCATTCAACAAGTTAAAACGCATTCCTGTCAATTTGCTAAACGGCAGGAGACATTCTTTCGCCATCAGTTTGAAAATATGCAATGGTTAGATATGACCACGTTAAATATAGATAATGAAGTAGAAAGGATTAAAGCATGGTTGAATGCAACAGAAGTGCACTCTTAATTGGTGAAGATGCAATCAATAAGCTAGTCAATAGCCATGTTATGGTGATTGGCTTAGGCGGAGTCGGTGGCTTTTGTGTGGAAGCTTTGGCGCGCAGTGGTGTAGGTGAATTAACTTTAGTGGATTATGATAGGGTTGATTTAAGCAACTGCAATCGGCAAATTATTGCGACAACGACAAGTGTGGGAGAATATAAAACGGATTTATTTTTAAAACGTATTCAAGATATTAATCGTAATATTAAAGTGAATTTATATACTGAAAAATATCAGGATTATCAAGTGGAAGCTTCGTTAGATTATATTGTAGATTGCATGGATGATGTAAAATCTAAAGTAAATTTAATGGCCAAAGCCAATGCATTAAATATTCCATTACTTACAGTATGTGGAACTGCGCGTAAAAGCAATCCATTAAAATTAAAAGTGACGCGATTAGATAAAACCGAAAATGATCCATTAGCTAAATCTGTACGTACATTAGCGCGTAAAAATAATATATCCATTAAAAATAAAGCTATCTATTCTACAGAAAGTGCTATTGATATGGTGGAAGGGTATCCGTTACCAAGTATGATTTTTGTACCTTCGGTAGCTGGAGTATTAGCAGCACAAACTTGTGTGATGGATATTATCACAAATAAGTGAACTTACACATAATATGCAATTCACTTAACAGAATTAATTACTTTGGTAAAATAGAACAAACAGAAAGGAAGAGGTGTTTATGAGTCAATATTATTCATATGAAGGTGAAATTAGCGAAAGCTCATATCGTTCTTTTTATTTAAAAACTTATGGCAAAATGGCATTGGGATTATTAATCACCGCGGCTGTTGCTTTTGTAAGTTATATCGATTTAATTAATAATTGGGAAAATAGTTTTACAATTAAAATGATCAGTGGCATTGGACCATTGGTAATTATTATGTTGCAATTGGGATTAGCGATGTTTATGAATATGCGGTTAACCAATATGAGCGCAACAGCCGCACGTTTAAGTTTCTTTGCTTATTGTGCAATTACCGGAATAACGTTTTCAATTTTGCCATTGTCTTTTGGAGTTGGAACAGTATTTACAGCTGTGGCATTTACTGCGGTTTTATTTATTAATTTGTTGATTATTGGAATGACGACTAAAGTAGATATTACGCGTTTTTCAGGAATATTACTTGCGGGTTTGATTACAATGATTGTTATGAGTTTTGCGTCATTTTTTATTCGTGGAACATTCTTTGCGCAAATCTATGATTACATTGGAGTATTTGTATTTATGGGATTAACCGCATGGGATGCACAAAACCTAAAACGTTATTATGTGTATTCAACATCGGATCGCCGTTTAGTTTCCAACTTTGCAACTTTTGCTGCATTCCAATTATATTTAGACTTTATTAACTTGTTCTTAAGAATATTATCTATCTTTGCACGAAATAAAGATAATTAATGTAAACGTCCTTCGGGACGTTTTTTTGAAACTTAAATGTACTTGTTTCATAAATAAATGATTTAAAAATAATGCTTAAATTAAGACTTTGTTACAATTAAAACAAGAAATGAGGTAACTATGAATAATTTAAATATTAATAAGATTCATTTGGATGAACCGTTGAATTGTTATCATAACAATTCAATAGTTATTAAATCTGTTTATCTAATTGCATTAATCGTTACGTTTATTGTATCAAAACCTGTCTTTGTAATATTGTTGATTCTTGGGCTGATTTTATATCACGTACGCATTGTACCGCAAGCAAGAGCTTGTGTAATTGAACGTTTGGGCGCATATCATAAAACTTGGGAAACAGGATTGCATGTATTGTTACCGATTGTTGACCATATAGCTGCAGAAATGTCATTAAAAGAAATCGTATTAGATTTCGAACCGCAACCTGTTATCACCAAAGATAATGTCACAATGCAAATTGATACGGTTGTGTATTGCCAAATCATGAATCCTAAATTATATGCGTATGGGGTTGAACGCCCAATAAGTGCGTTAGGGAATATTACTGCAACCACACTAAGAAATTTAGTGGGTGATTTGGAATTGGATGAAACACTTACTTCAAGGGATATGATCAATGATAAGATGCGTGTTATCTTGGATGAAGCCACCGACCCATGGGGTATCAAGGTAAACAGGGTAGAAATTAAAAATATTTTACCGCCAAAAGATATTCAAGAGTCAATGGAAAAACAAATGCGCGCAGAACGTGAACGTCGTGAAAAAATATTGCAAGCTGAAGGCGATAAAAAGTCAGCGGTTTTAATTGCTGAAGGTGAAAAAGAGGCAATGGTATTGCGCGCGGTTGCTAAAAAAGAAGCGATGATTGCTGAAGCGGAGGGCGTTGCAGAATCGTTGCGATTGGAAGCTCAAGCTAAAGCAGATGCTATTCGCTTAATTAATGATGCAAATCCAAGCAAGCAATATTTAACATTACAAAGTTATGAAGCGCTCGAAAAAGTTGCAAATGGCCAAGCGACCAAATTAATCGTACCAAGTGATATTCAAGATGTTGCAGGAACACTTGCTGCCTTAAGTGAAACAATTAAAAAGTAATTATATGATTAAAAATATAGTTATTATTTTGATGTGCCTATCTATGATTTCTGGTTGCCAGAAGAAGGGGGAAGTAGTAGGTAACCCACATGTAACATCACTCTCCACTCCCTCTCCAACACCTTTAAGCGAAGTGGCTGTAGAAAAGCCAAAATTCTTATTAGTGGGAGATAGTATCACAGAGGGTACCTTTGTTTCATCTTATCCAAGTGAATTGCAGAAATTAGTGGGTGAAGATATTGCAGTACTTAATTTTGGGGTAAGTGGCAGCAGTGCAGCTGATAGTGCGCAATTTCCTTACCGCAGTACGGGTGCCTATGAAAAATCATTACAGCAAGAAAACGTAATAAGTATAGTTTTGATGTTTGGGACGAATGATACGTCCGTTAATTCATGGATAAATAGGGATTCTTTTAAAATAGCTTACATTGATTTAGTGGATGATTATTTACAATCTTACCCAGATGCCAAGCTTTATTTATGCACAATCTCGCAGGCCTTTTATTTAGAAGGTCATCAGGAGGGTGAAGCTGAATATGGGATTCAACCGGATATAATAGTTATTGTTAATGAAGTAGTTCGTGAAGTGGCCAATGAATATCAATTACCACTCATTGATGTATTTGCATTAACGAATGCGAATAGTCCATGGTTCTTTGATGATGGCATTCATCCAAATGCTGATGGTAATGTGGCAATTGCCAATCTGGTTTATCAAACAATTACTAGTGATTAATTAAACCACGGTAAGGTATTTAGTATATGAAAAGTATGGAAAGAGATATTATAAGGCAATAGATTTAATGTTGACGACTATACAAATTTAAAAAAGAAACATCCGGGTTGAAGTAATTATGTTGGATGTCGTATAGCAGATTTAGCGAATTAACGGATAATGAACCCAAACAATTATTTAATAAAAATAAGGGAGTGAATTTCACTCCCTTGAGTAGTTATTAATGTACTAAATCCCCTGGATTTAAGTTATTTACTGATAATACTTCCAATGTGGATGCATTATCACCCGCAAGAATCATCCCTTGGGATAATACACCTTTTAATTTAATTGGTTTTAAGTTAGTTACAACGATAACTTTTTTACCAACGAAGTCTTCTGGTTTAACATATTCTGCAATACCAGATACAATTTGACGGACTTCATTGCGTCCCATATCCACTTGAGATACTAATAATTTATCAGCTTTTGGATGTTTTTTACATTCGATGACTTGGCCAACCATTAATTCCAATTTAGAAAAATCATCAATGGTGATTTCACTTTTATGTTTATGTGGACGTTGGTCTTCCGGTAGCAAATCATTGGTAATTTGTTCTAACATTGCAGGTGCATCAATACGGGCAAATAAGATTTCTGGTTTTTCACATACTTTAATATTTGTTTCCAATTGACCGTAGATAGCTTGATCATAAGATGTAGCTTGGGTATTTAATTGAGTTAAGATCTTTTCTGAAGTTTCTGGTAAATATGGCTTTAACAAAATAGCGCTTATGCGAATACTATCCAATAAGTTGTACAAAACCGTTGCTAAGCGTTGTTTACTTGCTTCTTCTTTTGCTAATATCCATGGAGCAGTTTCATCAATGTATTTATTGCAACGTTTTAACAATTTGAAAATTTGATCTATGGCTTCACCGACATGCAAAGTCTCCATGCTATTTGCAACATTATTACGTGTTTGGTTCGCTAATGCTATTAATTCGTCGTCAATTGCCTCTGATACGTTAGGATTAGTGACAATACCATCAAAGTATTTATTTTCCATACTAATCGTACGGGATACTAAGTTACCTAAAACATTGGCTAAATCGGAATTAATGCGTTCAATCACTAAATCCCAAGTAATCGTTCCATCTTGAGCGAATGGCATTTCATGCAATAAAAAATAACGGGTTGCATCTACACCAAAGTAGTGATTCATTTGATCAGCATAGATAACATTACCACGGGATTTACTCATTTTATCCGTTCCCATTAATAACCATGGGTGACCAAAAATTTGCTTTGGTAAAGGTAAATCCAAAGCCATTAACATAATTGGCCAATAAATCGTATGGAACCGTAAAATATCTTTACCAATAATATGTACATCAGCAGGCCAATATTTACTAAACATTGGATCACTGTTACCGTCCACATCATAACCCAATCCAGTAACATAGTTACTTAATGCATCAATCCAAACATAAACTACGTGTTTATCATCAAAATCTACAGGTACACCCCATTTAAAGCTTGTACGTGAGACACACAAATCTTGTAATCCGGCATTAATGAAGTTATTGATCATTTCGTTTTTACGAGATTCTGGTTCAATAAAATGAGGATGGTCTTCGATGTACTGTTTTAAACGGTCTGCATATTTACTCATTCTAAAGAAATATGCTTCTTCTTTGGCTGGATATACATCTCCATGACAATCTGGACATTTACCATCCACTAGTTGGCTATTTGTATAGAATGCTTCACATTCTTTACAATACATTCCTTCGTATTCACCTTTATAAATATCACCTTGTTCGTATAATTTTTTGAAGATTTTTTGAACTTGTTTTACGTGGTAATCGTCGGTTGTACGAATAAATTTATTATATGAAACATTCATTTGATCAAATGTTTCTTTTACGGTTTTTGCTACACCATCAACAAACTCTTGGGGTGTTTTTCCAAGAGATCTAGCCTTATCTTCAATTTTTTGACCATGTTCATCGGTCCCCGTCATAAAACGAACATCATAGCCTTGTTCTCTTTTAAATCGTGCTATTGCATCCGTTAGGACAATTTCATACGTATTGCCAATGTGGGGCTTGCCAGAAGTGTAAGCAATGGCTGTTGTAATGTAATAAGGTTTTTTTTCGCTCATATAATAATCCTTTCTTAAATATAAAAAACGTTCCAAAAAGCATATAGCTTTCAGGAACGATGATTTCACCGCGGTACCATCCTGTTTCATGAATGATCATGCACTTAATTCATTATAATGTATGCTCCACAACCATATTCAATTAGATTACTTGTATCTTTTCACCATCCGATACTCTCTATATAAGTAATGACTAATTTACTCATTGCTTCAACGCATAGCTATAATACCATAATACACCGTTTCAATGATACTAGAAATAATGATAAAGCTTTTTTAAAAGGGTGTATCAAGAATTCTCACACTTCATAAATGGTGTGATGAATTCATCAATAAGTAATATTAGTATGATTCGTAAAGTTATTATATTTCATGTAAAATAGAAGGGATTAAGGGAGACTAGGCATGAAAGAAATAGCGGTTTTGATTCCTTGTTATAATGAAGCATTAACAGTCGGTAAAGTTGTGGATGATTTTAAAAAAGAATTACCACAAGCCAAAATATATGTTTATGATAACAATTCTAAAGATGATACTTATGCCATAGCAAAACAACATGGAGCTATTGTCCGATATGAACCAAACCAAGGTAAGGGGAATGTTGTACGCAGTATGTTTCGTGAAATTGAGGCTGATTATTATGTATTAGTGGATGGTGATGATACTTATCCAGCAGAAGATGTACATGCCATGCTTGAAGAAATGGTTAAATACAATGCAGATATGATTGTCGGAGATCGATTAAGCAATGGTACATACGGGAGCGAGAATAAGCGTAACTTTCACGGGTTTGGTAATAACTTGGTGAGAAGCTTAATTAATAGTTTATTTAAAGGAAATGTTACCGATATTATGACGGGGTATCGTATTTTTAGTAAACGATTTGTTAAGGTGTTTCCTTTAATGAGTAATGGATTTGAAATTGAAACCGAAATGACAATATTTGCTTTAGCAAATAAATGTAAAATACGCAGTGTGGACATTACATACAGAGATCGTCCGGAAGGGTCTTTCTCGAAATTAAATACATTCTCGGACGGATTCAAAGTGTTGTTAACGATATTCAATTTATTAAAAGCTTACAAACCATTATTATTTTTTAGCTTAGTTGGCGTAGCTTTTGTAGTATTTGGTGTAATTGTAGGAATCCCTGTAATTGTTGAATTTAATTTAACACATTTTGTATCGAAATTACCGAGTGCTGTATTGGCTGCATCGTTAATGATTATAGCTGTTTTGCTTGTAGTGACAGGATTGATATTGGATTATTGCAAAAATATGAATCAAAATATTATTCAAATTCATTTAAATAAATATCCATTGGAAGGTGAACGATAGTGGTATTTTTATTAGCGGCCATACTCTTTTTGTATGCCATTAGTTTTGGTTTAGGGCAATTTGTTACCGAAAAGTTTGGTATACACGAATTAAAGTTTAAAAGCCCAATTGGATTTATTGCATTGTTGGCATTATGCCAATTGTGCTTTTTTCCTATCCAATTATTTAATGGACCATTTATTTTAGTTGCATTAATTGCAATGTTTTGGATAGCGGTATCGTTAGGATTAACGATTAAGTATCGCAATGCTTGGGTCCAACAATTCAAAAATAAACGATTATTTGTCATCGGATTAAACGGTCTGTTATTTTTAGGGCTGTTCTATTTTTGCTTTATTGATATTGAATTTTCCGATTCAATTATGTATTTAAACTATGTATCACAAAATATTGATAATCCTTCCTTGAATATGTTCCATTTGTATACTGGTTTAATTGGATCAGAATGGGATACAATTTATTTATATCAAGGGTATTATCATTTTATTGGGGCGTTAATTTATTGGTTAAATATCCCGTTTTACTTATTTAATGCTACTCGTACTGTTGAAACATTGCCGGCCATTGTATGGGGAATGGGTTTACTATATCAGTTGGTCAGTAGTGGATTTATTTGTGATATGGTAGATGACTTAACGATAGATAATAAGTTATTAAAACTGTCCATATTAATATTCTCGCTCTTCTATACCAATTATTATTATTGGAAATTAAGTTTTGCTTTTTACGGTAATACATGGCGTAGTTTACTTATTTGGGTGGTGCTATGGATGCTTGTTAAATATAAACAAAGTTACTTGGATAAAAAATACGTTCCGATAATTCAAATTTGTTTAATGGCTGGGTTAGCAAGTAGTTCATCGTTTTTCTTTATTTCATTTGAGTTACTTTTTGGTTTCTTTGTTTACTTATTATTTGTAAAAGAAAAACGAAGTGTTTATTTAATGGCTGATCTAGTATTTCCAATTGTTATTTATGCGGCCATTATATTAAGTAAAGATAACTTAGTTGTAGGAATAGCTGCTGCAGTTGCGGCAATTATTTATTATGCAATACGTAATTTACCAAAGGTGAATGCGTGCATTGAATCCGTTACAGTACTTATTTCACATTATAGTGTGGCAATATTTATTATAGGTTTGCCGCTTATCTTGATTGGATTGAGTTTGTTGATTAAAACTAAGAATCCGGATTATATTTATGATTTTACGTATTGGATGCAAGATCATCAACGCTACGATATGGTTAAAGATTATCGCTTTATGTATGGGAATTGGATTGACAATGTATTAACGGCAATTCGTTACCTTGGTATTGTCTTGTTGATAATACGATATCGTAAACAAGCATCGTGGTTATTGATTAGTATTTATGTTACGTTTGTTATCTTTATTAATCC
>Shorty_p1__coassemble_1357_pt1 | contig 25190 bp, 34 predicted proteins | sample Shorty_p1__metabat2_high_PE_005 | metagenome-assembled genome bin Shorty_p1 | reverse complement strand
TAAAAAATGTTATTGATACAGCGAAATTCTTTGAATTCCGTTTTCTTGCAACTAGATGGTGATGAATATTTAATTGTTCTTTAATATAAATTCTATTAAAAGTAATAACATAGCTAACTTTTAATAGAATAAGGCTATATAAGGTTTTAGTAATAGCAATTGCTGTGATGTGTATAGTTTTTTAAAGTGTTAAAATAGTGATATTAAAGGTGGTTTAATTATGGAGAATAGATATCATTTTGAATGTGATTATACGCAAGGATTTGATGAAAAGGTATTAAATAAATTAGTTGAAACAAATATGGTTCAAACTGTTGGCTACGGGTTGGATCCGTATTGCCAAGAAAGTGAAGCGTTGGTTAAATCGTTATGTAATAAGGAAGTTAACGTATTTCATTTAGTTGGTGGAACTCAAGCAAATAGTGTAGTGATTCAACACTGCTTAAAACAATATGAGGCGGTTATTGCGTGTGATAGTGGACATATTAATGTGCATGAAACAGGTGCTATTGAACATAATGGACATAAAGTAGTTACTATTCCTGGGGTAAATGGGAAATTAAATGCTGCGGATGTTGTAACTTTTATGGAACCAATTGTCAATGATAGTGGTAAAGAACATATTGTTTTACCAAAGATGATTTATATATCCCAAACCAGTGAATACGGAACTATGTATTCAAAAGAGGAATTGAAAGCATTGCGTGATGTTGCCAGTCGATATGGCTTAATCATATTTATGGATGGTGCAAGGTTAGGCTATGCGTTAGCTGCAGATAGTCGTTTGAAATTAGCGGATTATGCCCAATTAGTGGATGTATTTACGATAGGATTAACGAAGTGTGGTGGTGGATTTGGAGAAGTTGTCGTCTTTGATGCTGCCATAGATACGCATCGATTCCGTAATGTGATTAAACAAAATGGGGCAATGCTTGCAAAGGGACGTTTATTGGGGGTAAGTGCTTTGGCATTGCTAAGTGATAACCATTATCAAACAATTTGTGCTAACGCTTTGCGGTATGCGGATAAAATAAGAGAAGCATTAAAAGCGAAAGGCGTTGTGTTTTACATTGAAAATAATACGAATCAAATATTCCCAATTGTTTCGCATGCACAACGGGAATTACTTGAAAAAGCAGTTGTGGTGAATTATTGGGGAAAATACAACGATGAAAAAGATATCATTCGTATCGTAACTTCTTGGGGAAATACGGATAATGAAGTTAATGCGTTATTAAGTGTTATTGATAAGTTTTAGTAACTAAGCCAACGATTAGTTGGCTTTTTATATAAAAAATAAGTGATAGATTCTACAAGACGTAGCCATATCTGTGCGTTACAATAGACGCATGAGATTTTTTAGGATTGATTTATTGAAAGGTAACCTTTGGGTTCAAACATTATTGTTTTTTATACCAATATTGATTGGTGCTTTTTTTCAACAGTTGTATAACACTGTGGATGCGATTGTTGTTGGGCAGTATCTTGGACCAAATGCGTTAGGCGCAGTGGGTGGTTCAACCGGAACATTGGTTAATTTGTTTGTTGGCTTATTTATGGGAATTAGTTCTGGGGCTGCGGTTGTATTAAGTCATGCTGTGGGTGCGTTTGACAAACATCGCATTAAACATACAATTCACACCTCTATGGCCATTGCGTTATTTTGTTCAGTCATTGTAACCGTTATTGGATTTCTTTTTGCACCGAACATGTTAAAAATGGTCAATGTTCCAGCTGGGATGTTTGATTATTCATTAATCTATTTACGTATTTATTTTATTGGGACGGTATTTTCGCTTATCTATAACATGGGAACTGCGTTATTGAGAAGTTTAGGGGATAGTAAACGTCCATTGTATTTTTTAATAGTCTCTTGTTTTGTGAATATTGTTTTGGACTTACTTTTTGTTGTTCAATTCAAAATGGGGGTAGAAGGCGTTGCCATTGCGACTGTTATGTCTCAAGTGGTTTCTTGTGTGTTGGTAGTGATGACAATGGTTAAAATGCAAGATCCATATCGTTTATACTTTCATGAAATCCGTATTAATATGAATTTATTGAAACAAATATTATGGATTGGCTTCCCAGCGGCAATGCAATCGGTGTTGTATACGATTAGTAATTTAGTGATTGCTTGGGCGTGCAATGGGTATGGAGAAGTGGTCGCAGCAGCTAATGCTGCATATGGAAAAATCGATGGATTGTATTGGATGATTATTGGTGCTTTAGGTACTACGGTTACGACTATTGTTGGGCAAAATTATGGGGCTAAAAATACGAAACGTGTGCAACAATCGTTGTATATAGCATGGTTATATAGTGCGTTAATGTCAATTGGAGCTTCGTTAGTTTTCATGGGATTTGGTGAGTGGATTTTCACTTTATTTACCAATGATCCAATTGTTATTGAAGAAGGAATGAATATTTTAAATTTAATGGCACCATGGCTAATTAGTTATTGCACGATTGAAATTATTGCGGGAGCACTGCGTGGTGTTGGTAATGTAATTATTCCTACCATTGTTACGTTAGTAGGGGTAGTTGGAATGCGTGTTGTTTGGGTAATGATGACCAGTGGCGCTGCCAGTGTTACCGTACCGCTAGCTTGTTATCCGATTTCGTGGACATTAACATCATTGATTTTTATTTTATACTTCTATGGGTTTAGAAAAGGTAGGGTAAGTGATGATTAAACGCATTATTTGTGTGATTGTTACGGTATGCCTACTTGGTGGGTGCATTCAAAGGCAAGTCAAAGAAACACCTCAAGTAAGCACACCTTCACCCACACCAACACCTTTAAACTTAGTGGATCTGACGATACGTGATGTTAATGATGAGTGGTTAAGTGCACCTTCATTGTTTGAAGGTGAGTTTAAAAGCAGTTGGACATTAAATAGTGGGGACGGCTCAGCGAGTGTAGAGGCATCTTATTTGCAACAAAAAGTCATAATCTCTCATGGCGGTTCATCAGCTTCCAGTATTTCGCTTTCCCGCCAAGGTTTTAATTTAACTAAGGGTAGTTCTTATATTATTTCTTTTGACGTGACTGCTTCTTTGGCACGTTCGATTCAATTGATCATTAAAAATCCGAATACTAATGAAGTTTTTGCAAGTTATGACATTCCACTCAATGCAAATGAAACAAAAAATCAACGGATTAGTTATCAACATAAGGGTGTATCGTTATACGATGCAATGATTGGCTTTGAAATGGGAGCAGTCAGTGATTATCATGAAATACAGTTATCCAATATTACTTTAGTTGATGTGGATGGTGGCAATCAAGACGTTAAAGTTAACCAAGTAGGTTATGGTAAAAATGACTCGAAGCGGGCTTTGTTTAGCTATAACGAAGGTGATTTCTTCAATTTAGTTGATGAAACGACAAAACAAGTCGTTTACCAAGGCCCAATTATTTTAAAAGGTTATGATCAAGATAGTCATGATACGGTATTCTATGGTGATTTTAGTGAATTTACTACGCCTGGAACATACCATATCGAAACCCAAATTGGCGGTAGCAGTGTTCCATTTACGATTGATGACTATCCATATGATACGTTAATGGGCAGTTTGTTGTATGTATTGTATAACCAACGTTGTGGTCAAGAGATAACAAGTAGCATTGATGATTTTTCGCATTCACAATGTCATACTCATTTGGCACTATTGCCAGATGGTTCAACGCTTGATGTTAGTGGTGGATGGCACGATGCAGGAGATTATGGAAGGTATGTAAATACCGGGGCAAAAAGTGCGTTGGATTTATTGCTAGCGTATGAAGTGGCACCATTTCACTTTTTGGATAATTTGAATATTGATGAAAGTGGGAATGGTGTAGCGGATATTTTGGATGAGGCAAAATATGAACTTTCATGGATCATGAAAATGCAAACAGTCAATGGATCGTTTTATACTAAAGTTGCAACACAAAAATTTGCTGATTTAAACGTATCTGCGGAAAAAGATAGCGATGATTTATATATTAAAGGTAAAAATCGTACAGATATTGCTGCCTTGGCTGGAGCTACCTTAATTTATGCATCGCATATTTATCAAACTATTGATCCAGACTTTGCTAATCAATGTAAAGAAAGTGCCTTGAGAGCTTATGATTTTATTAAAGGTAATGAAAAAGCAAATATTATTGATATTTTAGAAGAGGGATTTACTCAAGGTGTCTATAATGATACGGATGATACCGATCAACGTTTTCTTTTTGCCAGTGCAATGTATTATGTATTGGATCAACGGTCTTACTATGATGATGCGCTCACTTATTTAATGGATGAATCGATTAGTTTAAGTGGCACTGGATGGCGCGAAGTTGGCGGTTATGGACTTTATTTTTTAGCGAAAAGTAATTTAAGTCAAAGTGATAGTACTGTTATCGATACTTTATACCAACGCATGAATGATAATGTGGTATTAATTGGTAATGCCATCACGGGAAATGCGTATAATTACTCCAATGAAGGTTATGGCTGGGGAAGCAATGGTGAAGTGGCGGATGATGCATTATATCTTGCGTTAGTCTATGATGTATCGGCCAGTGATGCAGTGCAAGAAATTGCATACAGTGCCATTGCTTATCTACTTGGACGTAATGCGTTAAATATGTGTTTTGTTGTTGGTTATGGAACGAATTCACCACATTTGATCCATCATCGTATGACCATTGCCCATCAATCACGCTATATTGGTGCGCTGGTAGGAGGACCAGATGCTTATTGCGAGGATGAAATTAGTAAGCAACAATGCAATACTGTTCCCCCGGCAAAAGCTTATTATGATAACATTGATTCATATTCAACCAATGAAATGAGTATTTATTGGAACAGTGCTTTATTGGCAGCATTGGCTATTCTTAATTCATAGCAAATTAGAAAGGGTATTTATGAAATTAGATTATTTAATTGTAGGTGCGGGTTTATATGGGGCTACATTTGCTCATTACGCACATAAAGCTGGTAAGAAAGTAATGGTTATTGACAAACGTGACCATATCGCTGGTAATATCTATACAAAATCAATTGAAGATATTAACGTTCATATGTATGGTGCGCATATTTTTCATACATCCAATAAAGAAGTATGGGAGTTCGTGAATCGCTTTGCACAATTTAATAACTATATCAATTCTCCTGTGGCGATTTATCACGATGAATTATATAACTTACCATTCAATATGAATACATTTGCCAAAATGTGGAATATTCAAACACCAAGTCAAGCGAAAGCCATCATTGCAAAGCAATTGGAAGAAATGCATATTGAAAATCCGCAAAATTTAGAGGAACAAGCGCTATCCTTAGTGGGAAAGGATGTTTACACTAAATTAGTTAAAGAATACACTGAAAAACAATGGGGCAGAGATTGTAAAGATTTACCAGCCAGCATTATTAAACGTTTACCAGTGCGTTTTACATACGATAATAACTATTTCAATGACCGTTATCAAGGAATAGCGATTGGTGGATACACGCAAATGGTTAAACAAATGTTAGATGGTATTGATGTAAGATTAAATACTTCGTATGAATCGATCAAAGATACGATTGAATATGATCGTTGTATTTATACTGGATGCATTGATGAATATTATCAATATCAATTTGGCCCATTGCAATACCGTAGTGTTCGCTTTGAAACGGAAGTTGTTGATTGCGATAATGTACAAGGGAATGCAGTTGTGAATTATACGAGTCATGATCAACCATATACGCGAATTATTGAACACAAACACTTTGAGTTTGGAAACCAAGCAAAAAGTGTGATTAGTAAAGAATATTCTAGCGAATGGAAAGTGGGCGATGATCCATACTATCCAGTAAATGATGAATTGAATAATCAACTTTATCTAAAATATCAACAACTGGCTGAAAAAGAAGATAAGATATTCTTTGGTGGGCGATTGGGGAAATATAAATATTACGACATGGATAAAGTAATAATGGATGCCTTCCAAGATTTGCAAAAATTTAATTTGAAATAATGTTCCAAGCTAACTTTTTTTGTCGATTTAAAAAAAATTAAAAAATTTTAAAAAAAGTGTTGCAATTATATTTACAACCATGGTATATTTAATGGGCGCCATGGTTGGCAGCACTAAAATCGGCTGAAGAAGTACTCAAGAGGCTGAAGAGGTGCCCCTGCTAAGGGCATAGGTCGGGTAACCGGCGCGAGGGTTCAAATCCCTCCTTCTTCGCCAAAAATGGTCCGGTGGTGTAGGGGTTAACATGCCTCCCTGTCACGGAGGAGATCGCGAGTTCAAATCTCGTCCGGACCGCCATTTTAAAGCTATAGGGAACATTGAGTTCCCTTTTTTTATATTTTAGGAGATATATATGACAAAATTTGAAAAAGTAAGTTTTGAACAATTTAAGGAAGGATTGGGTGTTAAGGTTGATGATGCGCAGGCGTTGCTGTGGTATGAAAACATTAAATTGCCGCAACGGGCAACGACGCGTAGTGCAGGTTATGATTTCTTTGCACCGTTTGATTTTACGCTAAGCCCAAATGAAACCATTAAAATTGCTACCGGTATTCGTGTGCAAATTGATGGAAATTATTTCTTGGGTGTATTTCCACGCTCTGGCTTAGGATTTAAATACCGTTTGCAATTGGATAATACTGTGGGCATTATTGATGCAGATTATTATGATAGTGATAATCAAGGGCATATCTTTATTAAAATTACGAATGATAGTCGTAATGATAAAATAGTTTCCGTAAGCCAAGGGGAAGGATTTGCGCAAGGTATATTTATCCCATTTGGTTTATGTGATGATGATTATGTCACAACACTTAGAAATGGAGGGCTTGGGTCAACAACTCAAGGTGAATAATATGAATGTGCAACAAATCAATGATCAATTAATTGAATTTTTATCCCACAGTAGTTGTGGGGAATGTGCGGTTGAATCAATGATGACCACACTAAAAGATAATGGATTTGATTGTTATGATCAAACCATGGAGAACTTAAATTTTAAGACGGGTGCTTCAATCGCGATTAATTATTATGGCAACATGGTAGTTGCTGTAAAAATTCCAGAAAATTTATCGTCCTTAAAATTTAAGGTCATTGCTTCGCATAACGATGTGCCACTTTTAAAAGTATGTCATAATGGATTGGAAATAGGTAAAAATTATACGTTAGTGCATTGCGACACGTATGGTGGAGTATTAAAACATCCATGGTTTGATCGTCCACTAAAATTAGTGGGACGGGTGATGGTTGAAAAGGATGGAATGATTGAATCGAAAGTGTTTGATTCCAATTGTGCAATTGGTTGTTTACCAAGTTTAGCAATCCATTATCAACGTAATTTAAATACAGAAGGATTTAAAGTGGATAATGATAACGATTTAAGGGTTATGATTGATCCATCCATTACAAGTTTAGAAAGCTATGTTGCAAATTTATTGAATATTGACGCAGACAATATTTTGCACAGTGATTATTATTTTGCTTCAGCGCAAAAAGGAATGATCTATGGCGATTATCAATGGATCCAAGCGGATCATTTGGACGATATGATGTGTGGCTATACCACAATGCAAGGCTTATTGGATGCGACGGTTGAAGATAATATAGCTATTTTTGTAAGTTTTGATAGTGAAGAAATTGGTAGTAAGACATTAGCCGGGGCATTCTCTACCCACTTTAAATCGTTATTGGAAAAAATCACATCCGATTTAGGCTACACTTACCAACAAATGATTCAAGCGTGCAATCAATCATTATTGATTAGTGCGGATAACGCCCATGCCACGCACACTACTGCCAGCGCAATTTTTGGCACGATGGCTAACTGCTATATGAATCAAGGAATTGTGATTAAGCAAAGTACACGTAAAGCATACGCTTCCGAAGCGTATGGAAGTGCAGCTTTAAAACAAATCATGCGTAACGCAAATATTGATTATCAAGAATTTGAAAACAAACCCGGTGTTTTAGGAGGCGGTACATTGGGGTGTATTTCGATGGGTCAAATATCCATCCCAACGGTAGATATTGGTGCAGCACAAATGGCAATGCATTCCATTAATGAAATGGCGGGTTGTCAAGATGTTTATAATTTGTATTTATTAGCTAAAGTTTTCTTTAGCCAATCCTTTCATTTAACTGGAGTTAAGCAATGACACGTGAAGAAGTAATTGAAAAATTAAAAGAATACGAAGCTAAGGGTTATGAAGTACCTGATACTTCATTAATTAAAACGGATCAACAAATTGCTGGTATCCGTAAAAGTGCTGTGATCAATACGGGTGTTTTGGATGCTGTTGCCGCAGCAATCAAACCAGGGATGAATACGCAAGAAATTGATGATATTGTTGCAAATTATACTCATGAACATGGCGCTATTTGTGCACCATACCATTACGAAGGATTTCCAAAACATGTCTGTACTTCCATTAACCATGAAGTATGTCATGGTATTCCCTCACGTTTAAAACATTTAAAAGACGGTGATATTGTTAATGTTGATGTTTCAACTGTTTTGGATGGCTATTATTCGGATGCGTCACGTATGTTTGCTATTGGAAATATTAGCAATGAACGTAAACGTTTAATTGAAGCAACGGAAAAAGTGTTGCAAGCAGGTATTGCTGCAGCAAAACCATGGCATACTGTTGGGGATATTGGTGCCGCGTGCGAAGCAGTGGCTAAACAATACGGTTACAGCATTGTTAGGGAATTGGGAGGTCATGGTTGTGGGAATGAATTTCATGAAGATCCATTTGTTGCCCATTATGGCAAAGCCAATACGGGTATGTTATTAGTGCCGGGCATGATTATTACCATTGAGCCAATGGTAAATGCTGGAAAAAATGGCGTTTACATTGATGCACTAAATAATTGGACAATCTATACCCAAGATCATAAAGACAGTGCACAAATTGAACATATGATTTTAATTACCGAAGATGGGAATGAAATATTAACAGCATAGTATGTAAAAATTTTCATAAATCATTAATCGCAATTACTCACGATTTATGGAGAATCGGTATAATATTGATACGGAGGACAATAATATGAAATTAATTTTAGCTATTGTCAATAACGATGATTCACATGCAGTGAGTTCAGCGTTAACAAAAAATGGGTTTCAAATGACCAAATTAGCCACAACTGGTGGATTCTTAAAAGCAGGAAATACAACCATGATTGTTGGTTGTGATGATGACTTGGTAGAAAAAGCAATCGGATTGATCGGTGAAGAAAGTAAACGCCGTACTGAAGTTGTGCCAAGTACCGCTTCATATGATATTGGACGCTTTGCATCATTCCCAGTGGAAGTACAAGTCGGCGGTGCTACCGTATTTGTATTGGATGTTTGCCAATTTGTAAAACTCTAATGATCCAACAATTAACGGATGAAAAATATGTAATGCCAAGCGAAAATTTATTTTGCTTGGCTAAACTTTTGTTAAAAGAAAATAATATTGATCAATGGCAAAGCGAATATCCCAATGGTTATGATGCAAAGCGAGATATTGACTCTAAAGTAGCCTATGGCTATTTCATTGATGATCAATTGGTCGGCTATATGGCGATTCAAACGCAAGATGATCCTAATTATGCAACCATTGATGGCAAATGGTTAACTGATGGCAATTATTTAACAATTCATCGAATTTGTGTTGACCCTTCATTTGCGCATCAAGGCATAAGCAAAGCGATGATTGATTATGTGATCAATAAAGCAAAACAAAAGAACTGCAGTGTAAGAGTTGATACCCATAAAGATAACCGAGCAATGCAACATGTATTGCGTGATTGTGGATTCGCTTATTGTGGTATCATTCAATTGATATATGATGGAACGTATCGATTAGCTTATGAATTGAAGGTGGATAGATAAGATGAGTAAAGAATTATTTAAAACCAATGAATCATTGGAAATGTATGTTGAAACAATTTATTTATTAAGCCAAGATAGCCCAAAAGTTAAAATGAGCGAAGTAGCATCCAATTTAGGGGTAACTAAGCCATCCTGTCATAAAGCAATGGCTCAATTAAAAGATAAAGGGTATATCCTACAAGAAAAATATGGGGATATTGAACTAACGGAAGTTGGTCGAACGCTTGGTAAAGATGTTTATTTACGGCACCAGCTTTTAACTTATTATTTGATTCATGCCTTAAATGTAACGCCAATGATTGCGGAAAGTGACGCATGTCGCATGGAACATGTGTTATCGGGCGAAACCATTGAATCCATCAAACGGTGGGTTAGTCAGCATCAAAATGAAAATAATTAAAAAAGGTGATTTTTCTGCTTGACTTTATGAAGCGTTTTTCATACTCTATTAGTGTTTCTAATTTTTAGGCGCATTTTCTGCGCCTATTCATTAGGTTAATTATGGCACACACGGAAGTGTGTATTGAAAGGAGAATAAAATGCCTACTATAAATCAATTGATTACTCATGGAAGAACAAGTAAGCAATGGAAAAGTAAATCCCCAGCATTAAATCGTGGATATAACTCATTAAAATCTTTACCAACTAACTTGTCTGCCCCACAAAAAAGAGGCGTATGTACTCGTGTTGGTACAATGACACCTAAAAAACCAAACTCAGCGTTAAGAAAGTATGCCCGTGTTCGTTTAAGCAACGGTATGGAAGTTACAGCTTACATTCCAGGTGAAGGACACAACTTACAAGAACACAGTGTTGTAATGATCCGTGGTGGACGTGTTAAAGACTTACCAGGTGTTCGTTATCATATTATCCGTGGTACATTAGACTGCGCAGGTGTAGCTAAACGTACTGTTAGCCGTTCATTATACGGTGCTAAGAAAGAAAAAAAGAAATAGGGAGGAATAAATAATGCCAAGAAAAGGACATATAGCAAAACGTGATGTGCTTGCAGATCCTATTTATAACTCCAAGCTTATCACTCGTTTAATTAATAAAATCATGTTAGATGGTAAACGTGGAACTGCACAAGGTATCTTGTACAACGCGTTTGATATCATTGAAGAAAAAACTGGTCAACAACCAATGGAAGTATTTGAAAAAGCATTAGCAAACGTTATGCCTTTATTAGAATTGAAAGTTCGCCGTGTTGGTGGAGCTAACTACCAAGTACCAGTTGAAGTAAGCCAAGAAAGAAGATTGACTTTAGGTTTAAGATGGATTGTTAATTACGCTCGTTTACGTAATGAAAAAACAATGGAATTACGTTTAGCTAACGAAATTATCGATGCTTCTAATAACACAGGTGCTTCTGTTAAGAAGAAAGAAGACACACACAAAATGGCTGAAGCAAATAAAGCATTTGCTCACTACCGTTGGTAATATATTAAGGAAGGATCAAACATGCCAAGAGAATATGATTTAGTCCATACGCGTAACTTTGGTATCATGGCCCATATCGACGCCGGTAAAACAACAACAACTGAACGTATCCTTTACTATTCAGGACGTACACACAAAATCGGTGAAACACACGATGGTGCCAGCCAAATGGACTGGATGGAACAAGAAAAGGAAAGAGGTATCACTATTACTTCTGCCGCTACGACAACTCATTGGAAAGGTTATCGTTTAAACATTATCGATACTCCAGGCCACGTAGACTTTACTGTGGAAGTTGAACGTAGTTTGCGTGTACTTGACGGTGCTGTTACTGTTTTGGATGCCAAAGCAGGTGTAGAACCACAAACAGAAACAGTTTGGCGTCAAGCAACAACTTATAAAGTCCCTCGTATTGTTTTCTGTAACAAGATGGACGCTACTGGTGCGGATTTCTTAATGTCTGTAAATTCCATCGGTGAAAAATTAGGTGCAAAAGCTGCGGCAATTCAATTACCAATTGGTGCTGAAAATACATTCACAGGTATCATTGACTTAATTGAAGAAGTTGCTTATTTGTACCGTGATGACAAGGGAGAAAAAATCGATACAGTTGAAATCCCTGATGATTATAAAGATCAAGCCGCTTCATTAAGAGAAACATTAATTGAAGCAGTTGCTGATTATGATGAAGAATTAATGATGATGGTTCTTGAAGGTGAAACTCCAAGTAAAGAACAAATCAAATCTGCTATTCGTGTTGGTACATTAAGTGGTGAATTCTTCCCAGTTATGTGCGGATCTGCTTATAAAAACAAAGGTGTTCAATTAGTATTGGATGCAGTATTGGATTACTTACCAGCGCCAACAGATATTCCATCAATTAAAGGTCACTTAGCGGATGGTACTGAAGAAGAACGTCCAAGTGATGATAATGCACCTTTCTCTGCATTAGCATTTAAAGTTATGACTGACCCATTCGTAGGTCGTTTAACATTCTTCCGTGTTTACTCTGGTATTGCGAAAGCCGGTAGTTACGTATTAAACGCAACAAAAGATAAAAAAGAACGTTTAGGACGTATCGTATTAATGCACGCCAATACACGTACAGAAATCGAAGAAGTTTATGCGGGTGATATCGCTGCTGCTGTTGGTTTAAAATACACTACAACTGGTGATACTTTGTGTGCTGATAATGCGCCAATTATCTTAGAATCCATGGTATTCCCTGAACCAGTTATCCAAATGAGTATTGAACCTAAAACAAAAGCAGATAGTGATAAAATGGGTATTGCATTAAGCAAATTAGCTGAAGAAGACCCAACATTTAGAACTTTTACTGATGAAGAAACTGGTCAAACAATTATTGCAGGTATGGGTGAATTGCACTTAGATATCATTGTTGATCGTTTAAGAAGAGAGTTCAAAGTAGAATGTAACGTTGGTGCGCCACAAGTTGCTTACCGTGAAACAATTCGTCAAGCTGGTGAATGTGAAGGTAAATACATCCGTCAAAGTGGTGGTCGTGGTCAATATGGTCACGTATGGATTAAATTCGAACCAAACGAAGAAGGTAAAGGATTTGAATTCATTGATGCCATCGTTGGTGGTACTGTACCAAGAGAATACATTAAACCAACTCAAGAAGGTTTAGTTGCTGCTTTAAATAATGGTATGAAATATGGTTATCCAGTAGTTGATATTAAAGCTACATTATTTGATGGATCTTACCATGATGTTGACTCAAGTGAAGCTGCCTATAAAATTGCCGCTTCCATGGCTTTAAAAGAAGCAGCAAAACGTTGTGCGCCAGTATTGTTGGAACCAATCATGGACGTTGAAGTAACTGCACCAAGTGAATACTTAGGTAACGTTATGGGTGACATTACAAAACGTCGTGGACAAATTCGTGACCAAGAAGAAAAACACAACGCTATTACAGTTCGTGCGTATGTACCATTAGCAGAAATGTTTGGTTACTCAACTGATTTGAGATCATTTACGCAAGGACGTGGCAATTACATTATGCAAATGGATCACTATTCTGAAGTGCCGAAATTTATTGCAGAAAGCATTGCCAAGAAAAATGCAGTTGCTGACGCAGAATAATCCAACAAATTTCGTTGCATTATATTTGCGACTAGCATAAAATTAAATAGGTTATATAGGAGGAAATTTAAAAATGGCAAAGGAAAAATTTGACCGTTCTAAACCACACGTTAACGTCGGAACTATTGGTCACGTTGACCACGGTAAAACTACTACTACAGCTGCTATTACTAAACGTTTAGCAGAAAAAGGCCAAGCTGAATTCAAAGCTTACGACCAAATCGATGGTGCACCTGAAGAAAAACAAAGAGGTATTACAATTAATACAGCTCACGTTGAATACCAAACAGATGCTCGTCACTACGCTCACGTAGACTGCCCAGGCCACGCTGACTACATCAAAAACATGATTACTGGTGCTGCGCAAATGGATGGTGCTATCTTAGTTGTTGCTGCAACTGATGGACCAATGCCTCAAACTCGTGAACACTTATTATTAGCTCGTCAAGTAGGCGTTCCTAGTATCGTTGTATTCTTAAACAAATGCGACATGGTTGATGACGAAGAAATGCTTGAATTAGTTGAAGAAGAAGTTCGTGGATTATTAGACGAATACGGATTCGACGGAGCAAATACTCCAGTTATCAAAGGTTCTGCTTTAAAAGCATTAGAAGGCGATCCTGCATGGCTTGGTAAAATTGACGAATTAATGGATGCAGTTGATAGTTGGATTCCAACACCTGCTCGTGAAACAGATAAACCATTCTTAATGTCTGTAGAAGATGTATTCACAATCACTGGTCGTGGTACAGTTGCTACTGGACGTGTTGAACGTGGTGTATTGAACTTGAACGAAGAAGTTGAAATCGTTGGTTTAAAAGAAACACGTAAAACAGTTGTTACTGGATTAGAAATGTTCCGTAAACAATTGGATAAAGCAGAAGCTGGAGATAACATCGGTGCTTTATTACGTGGTGTAAACCGTGATGAAATCGAAAGAGGACAAGTATTGGCAAAACCTGGTACAGTTACTCCTCATACAAACTTCACTGCGCAAGTTTACGTATTAACTAAAGAAGAAGGTGGACGTCATACTCCATTCGTAACAAACTACCGTCCTCAATTCTATTTCCGTACAACTGACGTTACTGGTGTTGTATCTTTACCTGAAGGTGTAGATATGGTTATGCCTGGTGACAACGTTGAAATGACAGTTGAATTGATCGCGCCTATCGCTATTGAACAAGGAACTAAATTCTCTATCCGTGAAGGTGGACATACAATCGGTTCTGGTAGCGTAATCAGCGTTATTAAATAGTTTAACGATTAATTAAATTGCATCATCCTTTATTAAGGGTGGTGCTTTTTTTATGTATCGTTAGCAATTAATTTTTATACAGAAAGTGTAAAATATTAAAAACATCCGTTGTGATAACGATTAATGCAGCACCACCTGTGTATTTGATATTCATCATCGCAATGAAAACGTTTACTTATATTTGTAATAATAAAAAGAACGTAAATTCGTGCGTTATAGGATCAATTTGAGCAAAAATAATCGTCATGAAAACATTCATCCATTTATATCACGGTAAAAAGTATGGCATCAATCGAATTTTAATACGTTAAATTTAGTAATAAATAACGCCCGAATGATGGTACAAAATAACATCAAAAAAGGCGATGAATATCGGCTTTTTTAGACTTTCAAAAAAAGTTAAAAAAAGGCTTGCATTGCATTAAATATACTAGTATCCTATTAGGGCAACGCAAAGATATGGGAGGTTGCTGGCACACTGAGAGACGTTGTCATAAAGTGGAAGTCAGGGAATTCACATGGAGCGTAGTGATTCCGTTAGGAATCAAATGTATTGAAGGAGGAAGAATACATGGCAAAAAATTCAGTAAGAATTCGTTTGAAAGCTTACGAACACCGTTCTTTAGATGCTGCGAGCGAAAAAATCGTTAACGTAGCAAATGCTAAAGGCGCAAAAAAAGTGGTTGGACCTGTACCTTTACCAACTGAAAAACAGGTTATTACAATCTTACGTGCGGTTCACAAATACAAAGATTCTCGTGAACAATTTGAAATTCGTACGCACAAAAGATTAATCGAAATCATCGGCCCAAGCGCAGAAACAATCGATGCATTGTCTCGTTTGGATTTACCAAGTGGCGTTGATATCGAAATTAAACTTTAATAGAAAGGGAAACTCATTATGAAAGGAATTCTAGGAAGAAAGTTGGGCATGACACAAATCTTCACAGAAAACGGAGATTTGATTCCTGTAACTGTTATCGAAGCAACACCAAATGTTGTATTACAAAAGAAAACAGTTGAAAAAGAAGGATATAACGCTGTCCAATTGGGATTTGAAGATGTTAAAGAATCCCGTGCAACAAAAGCCGAAATCGGTCATGCTGCAAAAGCAGAAACAGCACCTAAACGTTTCGTTAAAGAAATCAGATCTGAAGATATGATGGCTTACGAAGTTGGTGCAACAGTAAGCGTAGATATCTTTTCCGCTGGTGATCATGTCGATGTGACTGGTACTAGCAAAGGTAAAGGATACGCTGGTACAGTTGAACGCTGGAATGCGACAATTGGTCCAAAGAGCCATGGTTCTGGACACCACAGACACATCGGTTCATTAGCTACGACTGGTCGTAACAATGGACGTATCGAAAAAGGTACGCACATGGCTGGTCACGATGGTGTATTAACTACAACTAACCAAAATTTAGAAATCGTTAAAGTTGACGTTGAAAACAACGTTATCTTAGTTAAAGGTAATGTACCTGGACCTAAACGTGGCATGGTTGTTGTTAAAAACTCTGTCAAAGTTAAAGGAGGTAACAACTAATGGCTAAATTAGAAGTCTTCAATTTAGAAGCTAATAAAGTTAGCGATATTGAGTTAAGTGATGCTGTTTATGCCATTGAGCCTAACCAACAAGCAATGTATGACGCTGTATTGTTACAATTAGCTAGCCGTCGTCAAGGTACACATGATACTAAAACACGTAGCGAAGTTAGCGGTGGTGGTAAAAAACCATGGCGTCAAAAAGGTACTGGACGTGCTCGCCAAGGTTCTATCCGTGCTCCACAATGGAGAGGTGGCGGTATTGCATTCGGTCCTACACCACGTAAATATGGTTTCAAAATCAATCGTAAAGTTGCTCGCTTGGCATTAAGAAGTGCATTAAGCGAAAAAGTTTGTGAAAACAAATTAGCTGTTGTTGAAAACTTAAGCTTTGCTCAAGTTAAAACAAAACAAATGGTTGATATGATGAACAAATTCAACTGGAACAAAAAAACATTGTTCGTTGTTGATAACAGTGAAGATGTTGATAATGCATTATTAAGCATGAGAAACATTCCAAATGCAATGATGTTAGGTGTTAATGAATTAAATGTTTATGACATTGTTAACGCTGACACAATTGTTTTCACTAGCACAGCTGCCAAAGCATGTGAGGAGGTTTGGGCATAATGAGAACAAGTCGTGATATTATTGTTCGTCCAATTATCACAGAAAAAAGTACTAAACAATATGACGGATTAAATAAAGTTACATTTGAAGTACTTAAAGATGCGAACAAAATTGAAATTAAAAAAGCGGTTGAAGAAATTTACAATGTAAAAGTTACATTGGTAAATACTATCAATACGCATTCAAAAACTAAACGTGTTGGTCGTTACGTTGGCAAAACAAAAGCCATTAAAAAAGCAATTGTTACTGTTGCTCAAGGCCAAAAAATCGAATTATTTTAATTAAAACTATTATCGGAAGAATCACGCTATTTCCGGAAAATTTTGCGTAAGGAGGGCCTATAAATGGCAATTAAAAAATATAAGCCTACCACTCCTGGTCGTCGTGGAATGACGACTTTAATGAACGAAACAATCAGTGCAAGCAAACCTGAACGTTCATTATGTGAAAGTTTAAATAAAAAAGGTGGTAGAAATAACACTGGACGTATTACGACACGTCACCACGGTGGTGGTCATAAACGTCAATATCGTTTAATCGATTTCAAACGTAATAAAGACAATATCCCAGCTACTGTTCAAACAATCGAATACGATCCAAACAGAAGCGCTAATATTGCATTGTTAGCATATGCTGATGGTGAAAAACGTTACATTATTGCACCAAACGGATTACAAGTTGGTCAAACAGTAATCTCTGGTGAATCATGTGATATTAAGACAGGTAACGCTTGTCAATTAAGAAACATCCCTGAAGGTACATTCATTCACAACGTTGAATTGAAACCTGGTAAAGGTGGACAATTAGCACGTAGTGCTGGATGCTCTGCACAAATCTTAGGTATTGAAGAAAAATACGTTACTGTTCGTTTAAGTTCAGGTGAAGTAAGAAAAATCTTAGCAGTATGCCGCGCTACTATTGGTGTCGTTGGTAACTCTGATCATAGCTTAGTAAACATTGGTAAAGCTGGTAGAACTCGTTGGATGGGTGTTCGCCCAACAGTACGTGGTTCTGCAATGAACCCTTGTGATCACCCTCACGGTGGTGGTGAAGGCCGTTGTCCAGTTGGACGTAAGAGTCCAATGACACCTTGGGGTAAAAAAGCTATGGGTGTAAAAACTCGTAAGAGCAAAAAACAAAGCGAAAAATTAATCGTTCGTAGAAGAAACGGAAAATAGGCGAAAGGAAGGAGAAGCGTAAATGACAAGAAGTTTGAAAAAAGGACCTTTTTGCGATGAGTCTTTAATGAAAAAAGTCGAAGCATTAAATGCTGCTGGCAAAAAAGAAGTCATTAAGACTTGGAGCCGTCGTTCAACAATTTTCCCAAATTTCGTTGAACACACATTTGCCGTTCACAATGGTAAAGAACATGTCCCTGTTTATGTAACAGAAGATATGGTAGGACATAAATTAGGTGAATTCGTTATGACACGTAAATTCGGTGGTCATGGCGATGACGATAGAAGAGTCTAGGAATAGGAGGATAGTAAACGATGGAAGTTAAAGCAGTTGCCAAAACAGTGCGTATTGCTCCTAGAAAAGTCCGCTTAGTCTTGGATTTAATTCGTGGCAAAGATGCACAAGAAGCATTAGCAATCTTAAAATTCACACCGAATCATGCAGCTGATGCTGTTGCGAAAGTATTAAAAAGCGCAATGGCAAACGCAACACACAATAATCAAATGGATGAAAATAAATTGTTTGTAAAAGCATGCTATGCCAATGAAGGTGTTACTATGAAGCGTTTCATGCCAAGAGCAAAAGGAAGCGCTGCACAAATTTTGAAAAGAACAAGCCACATCACAGTTGTGGTAGACGAAAGATAGAAGGGAGAGAATCAATAAATGGGTCAAAAAGTTAGTCCTATTGGGATGAGAGTCGGAGTAATCCGTGATTGGGAATCCCGTTGGTATGCGGATAAAAATTATGGCACTTTATTAATGGAAGATGTTAATGTCCGTAAACTTATTGATAAGGATGCACAATGTCATGATGCATGGATCTCCCGTGTTGAAATTGAACGTACATCCAATGATGTTAAAGTAATTATTCGTGCTGGTCGTCCTGGTGCGTTAGTTGCTAAAAATGACAAAGGCGAAGATTACATCGTTAATTTACAAAAACGTATTAGCAAATTATGCGGTGGTAAAAATGTAAAAATCGATGTAGTGGCTGTTGCTAATGTTGATTTAGATGCTAAATTAGTAGCACGTAGAATTGCTGAAGGATTAGAAGCACGTCAATCATTCAGAATTGTTCAAAAGAAAGCCATCCAACAAACGATGAGAAGTGGCGCTAAAGGTATCAAAACTAGCGTTTCTGGTCGTTTAGGTGGTGCAGATATTGCACGTAGCGAAGGTTATGCAGAAGGTATCGTTCCATTGCATACATTAAGAAGTGATATCGATTACGCGCATTATGAAGCAGATACTACTTATGGTAAATTAGGCGTTAAAGTTTGGATTTGCCGTGGTGAAGTATTACCTGGTGAAATGGTGAAAGAACCAGAAGCACCTAAGAATGCGTTCAACAAAGGTAATCGTAGAAATGACCGTAGAGGTGATCGTCGTCCTCGTAGAAACGATCGCAACAACGCGCCTAAAGCAGACGCTAACGTAGCAACTAACGAAGGAGGTAATGGCAATGTTAATGCCTAAGCGTACAAAATATCGTCGTCCACATCGTTTAAGTTACGAAGGTCGTTCTAAAGGTGGTCGTACTGTTCATTTCGGTGAATTTGGATTAGTGGCATTGGAAGGTGCTTACGTATCTAACCGTCAAATTGAAGCAGCACGTATCGCTATGACACGTTACATGAACCGTGGCGGTCAAGTATGGATTAAAATCTTCCCTCAATTAGCAATTACTAAAAAACCTTTAGAAGTTCGTATGGGAAGTGGTAAAGGTGCTCCTGAAGGATGGGTAGCTGTCGTTCAAGAAGGCCGTGTATTATTTGAAGTAGGTGGAGTGAGTGAAGAAGTTGCTCGTGAAGCTTTACGTTTAGCAAGTCACAAATTATGTGTAAAAACTAAATTTGTTAAGAAAGGTGAGGAGGGAGCAATCTAATGATCAGCATGAAAGAAATTCGCGACTTTAACGATGCCGACCTTGTCAAAGAAATTGCTTCTTTGAAAGAAGAGTTGTATCAATTACGTTTCGAAAAAGCAACTGGTACAATTGAAAATCCTAACCGTATTCGTGAAGTTAAGAAAACTATTGCGAAAATGATGACCGTGCAAAATGAACGTTTGCACGCAAGTAAATAAGGACGGGAGGAAGAAAAATGGAAAGATCAAATCGTAGAGTATTACGTGGAAAAGTTGTCAGCGATAAAATGGACAAAACTATCGTTGTTGAAGTTACAACACGTAAAAAACACCCTCTTTATTCTAAACAAATTAAATATTCTAAAAAATTCAAGGCTCATGATGAACACAATGAAGCTGGTATCGGTGATACAGTAGTAATTATGGAAACTCGTCCTTTAAGTAAAGACAAACGTTTCCGTTTAGTGAAAGTTGTTGAAAAAGCCGTAATTCTTTAAGCGAAGGGAGAAAAGCAATATGATTACAAATGAAAGTCGATTAAATGTTGCCGATAACACTGGAGCGAAAGAAATTTTAGTTATTCGTTGTTTAGGCGGTAGCAAACGTAAAAGAGCAAACATCGGTGATATCGTTGTTTGTGCAGTTAAAGATGCTTCTGTTGGAGGAAGTGTAAAAAAAGGAGACGTTGTTAAAGCTGTTATCGTTCGTACAAAATACGGCGTTAAACGTGCTAATGGTTCTTATATCAAATTTGATGATAACGCAGCTGTTATTATCAACGCTGATAAAACACCTAAAGGAACACGTATCTTTGGTCCAGTCGCAAGAGAACTTCGTGATAAAGATTTCATGAAAATCGTTTCTTTAGCGCCTGAAGTATTGTAGGAGGAGTTAGAAATGAAAATTAAAGCTGGTGATAAAGTAATGGTCATTTCTGGCCACTACAAAGGAACAGTTGGTGAAGTTAAAAAAGCTTTCCCTAGCAAAGACAAAGTCATTGTTGAAGGCGTTAACTTAATCAAAAAACATATTAAACCAAGCCAAGCTAATCCAGACGGTGGTATTATCGAAGGTGAAGCTGCAATTCACGTTTCAAACGTTATGATTTATGACGCAAAAGCTAAAAAAGCTGGACGTGTTGGTTACAAAATGGAAAAAGGCGAAAAAGTTCGCTATAACAAAAAAAGTGGAAATGTTGTTAAAGGAGGCAAGAAATAATGAACCGTTTATTAGAAAAATATAAAAACGACGTTGTTCCTGCTTTAATGAAACAATACAACTATACTAGCGTTATGCAATGCCCAAAAATTGAAAAAGTTGTTGTTAACGTTGGTGTAGGTGATGTCACTGTCAATGCAAAAGCATTGGATGAAGTGGTAGAAGAAATCACTGCAATCGTTGGTCAAAAACCAGTGATTACAAAAGCAAAAAAATCTATTGCAAACTTTAAATTGCGTGAAGATACACCAATCGGTGTTAAAGCAACATTACGTGGTGAACAAATGTATGAATTCTTAGATAAATTATTCAACATTGATTTACCTCGTGTACGTGACTTCCGTGGTGTAAGTAAAAGCGCATTCGATGGCCGTGGTAACTACACTTTAGGTGTTAAAGAACAATTAATCTTCCCTGAAATTAACTACGAAAAAGTACAACGTGTTAGAGGGATGGATATTGTTATCGTTACTAGCGCGAATACTAATGAAGAATCTTATTCTTTATTAGAAGGCTTAGGTATGCCGTTTGCAAAATAAGGAGGATAATCATGGCAAAGACATCTCAAAAAGTTAGACAATCTCGTCCTGCTAAGTTCTCAACCCGTGAATATACTCGTTGCGAACGTTGTGGACGCCCACACGCAGTATTAAGCAAATACCATATTTGCCGTATTTGCTTCCGTGAATTGGCTTATAAAGGACAAATTCCTGGCGTTAAAAAAGCTAGTTGGTAATTAGAGAAAGGAACAAAATACAATATGAATATGACAGATCCTATTGCAGATATGCTTACACGTATTCGTAATGCAGTTAGCGCTAATCATGAAAGCGTTGACGTTCCTGCTTCAAGAATCAAATGCGATATTGCACGCATTTTAAAAGAAGAAGGATATATTACTGACTATACAGTAAGCGGAGAAACTGCTGCGACTAAAACAATCAGCATCACTTTAAAATATGGTGCGAACAATCAAAAAGCAATTACTGGATTAAAACGTATCTCTAAACCAGGTTTACGTGTTTATTCTAAAAAAGAAAGCATTCCTAGAGTATTAAATGGTTTAGGAATCGCAATCATTTCAACTTCTCAAGGTTTAATGACTGATAAAAAAGCACGTGAATTAAACGTTGGTGGTGAAGTTGTTGCTTACGTTTGGTAATTAAGAAAGGAATTATATAAATGTCACGTATCGGTAATAAAACGATTACCATTCCAGAAGGCGTTACGATTGATATCGCTGCTGGTAATGAGGTGACTGTAAAAGGTCCTAAAGGCACTTTAACTCGTAAGTTCAGTGACTTAATGACTATTACGGTTAATGGCAATGAAGTGAATGTCGCTCGTGCCAATGAAGAAAAACACACTAAACAATTGCATGGTACAACAAGAGCTTTGTTGCATAACATGGTTGAAGGTGTGCATCAAGAATTTAAAAAAGAATTAGAAATCAACGGTATCGGTTACCGTTGTGCTATCCAAGGTAACAAATTAGTTCTTAACGTTGGACATTCTCACCCAGTTGAAATTGAAATCGAAGAAGGATTATCTGTTACTTGCCCAAAACCAACAGAAATTGTTGTAAGTGGTATTGATAAACAACGCGTTGGTGAGTTTGCTGCCAATGTACGTGCCTTCAGAAAACCAGAACCATACAAAGGTAAAGGTATTAAATACAAAAACGAAAAAATTCGCCGTAAAGAAGGTAAAACGGCTGCTAAGAAATAAGGAAGGAGTAGGTAAGATATGCTTAAGAAACAAGATAAAAATAAAAATCGTGTTGCTCGTCATGCGCGTCTTAGACGTAAAATTAGCGGTACAGCAAGTTGCCCACGCCTTTCTGTATTCCGTTCAAACGCTCATATTCATGCTCAAATTATCGATGATGAAGCTGGTAACACTTTAGTTGCTTGTTCATCTGTAGAAATGAAAATCGCCAACGGTGGAAACATTGAAGCCGCAAAACAAGTTGGTGCTGAATTAGCAAAACGTGCTTTAGCGAAAAATATCGAAAATGTGGTATTTGACCGCGGTGGATACATTTACCATGGCCGTATTGAAGCCTTGGCAAACGCAGCCAGAGAAGCTGGCTTGAAGTTTTAGGAAGGACTTAAAACATGGATAAGAAACCAGTAAGAAAATTTAATAAAGGCGATAATCGTAGAGAAAAAGAGTTTGAAGAAAGAGTCGTTGTCATCAACCGTGTTTCTAAAACAGTAAAAGGTGGTCGTAAGATGCGTTTTGCTGCCTTAGTTGTTGTTGGTGATCGTAAAGGTAGAGTTGGGTTTGGAACAGGTAAAGCAAACGAAGTTCCAGAAGCAATTAAAAAAGCAATTGAAAATGCGAAGAAAAATGTGTTCAGAGTATCACTTGTTAATGCTAACAAGACGATTCCTCACACAGTTAAAGGTCACTTTGGTGCCGGTGAAGTATTATTAATGCCAGCTGTAGAAGGTACTGGTATTATTGCTGGTGGTGCAGTGCGTAGCGTATTGGAATTAGCTGGTGTTGGTGACGTATTGAGTAAATGTATCGGTTCTCGTACGCCAATTAACGCTGTTCGTGCAACAGTTGATGCATTGCAACAATTGAAAACGATCAATGGTGTATCCAAAGTTCGTGGTAAAAAATTCAGCGAAATTCGTTAAGGAGGAACTTGAATGAAATTACATGAAATGAAATATACTGAAGGTTCTCGTCCTTCGAATTGGCGTGTTGGTCGTGGTCAAGGAAGTGGTAATGGTAAAACTTCTGGTAAAGGAAACAAAGGCCAAAACGCTCGTAGCGGCGGTGGTGTAGCTATCGGTTTTGAAGGTGGTCAAACACCGATTTACCGTCGTTTACCAAAACGTGGATTTACTAATTTTACACGTAAAGAATATGCGACAGTTTCTGTTTCAACTTTAAATCGTTTTGAAGATGGTGCTGTTGTTGACGCTCAAGCATTGTTAGACGCTAAAATTTTAAAGAAAACATTGTGTGGTGTTAAAGTTTTAGGTGAAAACGGTGAAAAATTAGAAAGAAAATTAACAGTTCGTGCAAGCAAATTCTCTGCTAGTGCGAAAGAAGCGATTGAAAATGCAGGTGGAAGCGTAGAGGTGATCTAATGATCAACACATTTACGTCTTTCTTCAAGAGCAAAGAAATCCGTAAGAAGATATTCTTTACATTAGGCATGTTACTTGTTTACATGCTTGGTAAAGCAATTATTGTTCCGGGTGTGGATACAACCGTATTGCATGCCTCATTGTCCAGTAACTCTTTGGTAGGGATGATGAACTTATTGGGAGGTGGAGCGTTAACAACGTTCTCCATCTTCTCAATGGGGGTTGGACCATACATAACAGCAAGCATCATTATTCAATTATTGAGTATGGATGTTATTCCTTATTTAACGGATTTAGCAAAAGAAGGGCAAAGTGGAAGACAAAAAATGGATCGCATTACACGTTATCTTGGGGTAGTGCTCTGTTTTGTACAAGCTTTCTCGATGACTTATGCATTTGATAAAGCGTATGGACTTGTAACAAGTCCGTCAATTTTTACGTATTTTTACGTAGCAACTATTTTGTCCGCAGGAACAATGTTCTTGTTATGGATTGGTGATCAAATCACGTTGCATGGTGTTGGCAATGGTGTTTCGATGATTATCTTTGCTGGGATTGTGTCTACGTTACCATTTAGTTTTGTAAGTATGTACCAACAAATGGCAACTGGAGGCGCAAGTGCTTTAATTCAATTCTGGTTATATATTGTATTGTATTTGGTAATTATTATTATTGTCATTGTTATGCAATTGGCAGTACGTAAAATTCCAATTCAATATTCAGCAGGAACTGGTCACCGTGGTGGTAAAGATGATATGAATCATTTACCATTAAAAATAAATAGCGCTTCAGTAATTCCGGTTATTTTTGCGCAAAGTATTATTACAGCACCACAAATTCTAGCAACATTTTTATCAAATAATGCATTCTTGACTAAGTTGGGTCAATGGTTAAGTCCGACTCAACCAGTTGGTTTGATTATTTATACGATATTAATTGTGCTATTCACATTCTTCTATAC